>SDBT01004083.1_pt1 | contig 24897 bp, 19 predicted proteins | sample 2277101 | NCBI WGS metagenome assembly SDBT01 (sample SAMN10404973, study PRJNA504765) | marine sediment metagenome | isolation source: marine sediment core GS10_PC15, 103 cmbsf | place: Arctic Ocean: Southern Knipovich Ridge | collected 2010 | reverse complement strand
AACAGCTTGTATTTGAAGCGAACTGTCTCGACGAGGGTAAGCTCGAACAGGCGCGGGAGTCTTTTCTACTTGGTCAGCAGCCGGAGCCAAGCGAATCCTCTGGCCAAAGTACCGAACCGGTACCTACGCCATCTGGCAAGCCTGTCACCGAGTAGGTATCCTACCACCCGGCGTACACCCAACGTGGGATGAAAACGGTGTGCAAACTCAAGCAATGATCCTTGCGTTTGAACAAGTGTGTTCTCATGATGAGGCGGGCGAGCCTGTTAAACCGTCTCGCCAATCTCCAAAGAGAAAATCACGCCGGTAGTGGAGGCTGTTGACCATGAAGTTCAAAGGATCGCTTACGGCACTCCAACTTGACTTGGAAGATTACCGAAGACGGCTGCACGAGCATATGACAGGAGTGATAACTCGTGCAGCCTTTGATTGGCTCAACACGGTCCTCAATGAAATACCTACCTGGTCTGGAGCGTCTCGTGCGACGTTCCTTGCACTTTCACGTGAGGTGGGGTTCAGCTTATCAATCTCACCTTCATCATCAGGTAGTAAAGGTCTTGGGATAGGTGTTGGTGCCTCACATGGCCAGGGTGAAATGACTGCTGACTCTAAGAAGGGTGAATACACTTTTAGCTATTCAACTAGTCTTCCACACCTCATCTGGAATGAGTTCAATACCCCTGAGGGCGACCCCAATGTTTTCAAAGGTCTGAAGAAACCTGGTCCATACCATTTCCAGATCAAAGGTCAGGAAGCTTTCCAAAAGATAGTGGCTGAAGTAGAGTTGCCTAACCCCTGGAAATCACTGAAATCAAAGAAGGTCAAGGTAGGTTAGATATGTCCGAGATTTCGCAAAAAATGGGGTTTGATGCCAGTCAGGCGATTGCCACGCTGGAGAACCTTGACAAGGTTATGCAAGCCATGAACGCCAGTGTGAGTGCCGCACCGGCGGCTTTTGCTGCGTTCAACACTAAGGCTGGGAAGACTGTTGCTGCACTCAAGCACTTGCACTCCAATGCCAAGGCTGCGGCTTCCGAGCTTCAGAGGGTTGCCAGTCTCCAGGGTAAGGTGGGGGCGTCTGTTGCCCCTAAACAGACTCCAGGTACTATGCCTGGTGGTGCCCCTGTGACACCAGACCTCTCTCCGTACATCGCTCAACTACAAAAGTTGTACCAGATATCTGGTTCTGCCTCGAAGGAACAGAAGAGGGCATTCCAAGCAGCCATCACATCCGCTGCTGATTATGCCGCGAAGCACAAGAAGACTGCAACCGATATCGCATCTACCAACGCGAAGATGGCTCAGAACATGACGGGCACCGCCAACAAGATGGCTAACGCCATGGCGAATATCAGCAAGAAGGCGAAAGTCCTACCTCCTGATACTTCTGCATACATCAAGAGGGTACAGTCTCTTATACCTTTGACAAAGAGTGCGACTGAAGCTCAGAAAAGGGCATGGCAATCTCTCTCGTCGAAAATCGCCATCGAAGCAAGAAGGGCGGGGATGTCGGTCAGGGAGATGGCGGCAATCAATAGCAAACTTGGTCAGTCTTTGACAGGTTCGGCTAATAAGATCGCCAATGACATGCAGAAGATGCAAGGTTCTGCCAAACAGACTGCGAAAGTGTGGACAGTTTCATGGGAAACTATGGCTCGTGTGGTTGCCACTCAAGCTATCGTTCGTACTTTAAGTACGATTCGACAAGCTTTTCGGGCTGCCATCGGCGATGCTATTAAATTCCAAAAAGCAGTTGCTGAAATAGGCACCATTAGTGAGGAAGGTCTCGGAGGTCTCGACGACATTGGTAACATGTTGAAACGGGTCTCTGACCAATTTAACGTTGGTCTTGGAGACACTGCTGAAGCAGCCTACCAGACGGTATCCAATCAGATTGCAAACTCCGAAGAGGATGTTGAGGCTTTCCTTGCTACCGCTGCGAAGTTTGCCAAGATCACAAAGACAGATATGTCTACTGCGGTCAATCTTCTGTCTGGTACTTTGAACGCTTTCGGGAAAGAGGTAGGAGAAGCTGAAAGTGTTGCAGCAAAGTTTTTCAGCACTATCAAGTTAGGGCGAACCCGTGCCGAAGAGTTGGCACAGAGTATCGGCACGATTCAACCCATCGCCAAACAGCTTGGCGTTTCGATGGAGGAGTTAAACGCTGGTGTTGCTACCTTGACCATTCAAGGTTTGAAGACTGATAAAGTGGTCACCCAACTTCGAGGTGTGATGCAATCCTTCTTGAAGCCTACCAAAGAGATGAAGGCGGCGATGGCAGAGTTGGGCTTCGAGACTGGTGAACAGGTTCTCGAAGCGTACAATTTGCAAGAAGCCATGGAGGCTCTTAAAGGTACCACCGATGGGAGTGCGCAGTCTTTCGCCAAGCTTATCCCTCGTGTACGTGGTATGACTGGTGGTATTGGTCTTGCCGAAGATGCGTCTGGTGACTTCACCAAATCACTGGATGAACAGAAAAAAGCTCTCGATGGTCTTTATTCTGAAGCCTACACTCTTATTGTTGAGACGGATGCAGAGAAAGTTACGAAGTTCTTTAATGAGATAAAGAATTTCTTCACAACGACGGTCGGTCAGTTTCTCTTACGTGAGACGGCAGTCCTCATTGACTTCTACTTCACAGCAGATGTAAGCGAAGCTCAGAAGTTTCTCGACGCCGAGAAGAAAATCCTTGCTTCCAAGACCAGGACTCACGACAGAATACTTGAGATGAATCTGTCGATTATTGAGTCGCAGCGGAAGACTGCCGCCCAAGTGGCGGCTGTCCAACGTCAACAGTTCAATGAGCAAGCATCTATTATAGAGCAAGCTAATGCTCGTATGTCGGCTAGTGCATCATGGGCTATTGATTCCCTCATTGCCCCTGTGAAGGCGGCTTCAGCCGAGATACAGAAACTCGTGGCAGAGATGGACAAAACCCTAGCTGATTCTGCTCAGCATCGTGCGGACTCTCTCAGTGGTACCCAGGAAACTCTCTTCCAGAGATCGGTCACCACGGCAGAAGACCCTGAGTTGAAGATATCCCTTTTGAAACGGAAGTCTGCTGAGTTAGCACTAGCTGCACAGGAAAAAGCAGCCAATGCGAAATCAGCTAGTGACCTAAAGGAAGCCTCTAATCTTCAAACGCTTTCCAAAGCTTACAATAACCAGGCTTGGTCTATTGCCAACTCTAACAAGGTGAAAGGAGAAGCTGGCAAGCTAAGCAACTTGTTTGCTATCCATGATGCCAGGTATCGAAATTCTGTTATCGAGGGTGAGAAGGCAATTGAAAGTTCCAGGAAGTCTCTCGGCGAAAGTGCCAAGGATGTTATAGCTTACACAACCGATGTTGACAGACTGTCCGGAGAGTTGAAGGAACTTCAAAAGGCAGCTAGTGACCCTGAGCTATCTCCTCAGATGAGGACAGATGCTCTCGAAAACGTCAGGGATAAGGCTAAAGAGCTTCTTGAAACTCTTCAGGGTGGTATCAATAAGTTTGCCGATAGTGCGAACCCTGCTGTAAAGGCGCTTTTCGAGATGATCAAGATGTCCGATAAGGATGTTGAGATCGCTACTGTCCTCAAGATTCCTGAAAACATCGCTACCATCCAACAGCAGATAGTAGACGCCATCGGCGAGATTGAAATACCCTTCAAACTGATAGATTACGCCAGCTTGAAAGGGCTCACTCTTGATACCCCTAAGCAAATAGATGCGGTCAGGGTTCAAAGGGGTGAAGACCTTGAAGAAAACGCCGTGACTATGATAGAGTACCGTAAGCAAGTGGATGCGGTCAACTCTGCGAAGAAGACTGCTGTTCAGCTTGCCACCCAGGAGCTTAAACTCTTGAAGGAGTTACCGAAGGAGGAACAGGATGCTATCGATACTCCTAATGAACGTCAATTCTCTGATTTTGTTGACAATCATATCAAAGATTTACGTCGTTTAGCATCAGGTGAAAGGGAAGTCACAAAGGTAGCTTTGAAGCGAGTACACAATACTGCATCACTTCTTGAGGGTCTAGGAGCCCTCACAAAAGAGGGTCATGACACTATCCAAACACTTATTAACTCCCTTGAGGTAATGAGGGCTGGACCTAAGGAGGCTCCTGATAATCTCGGACTCCAGTTGCAGGAGGAACAATGGAAGAGGTTACAAAAAGCCGAATGGGAGGTAATCGATGGTCAGGATGTCCTTAATGCCAGTACTGCCAATGGCAAAGCTGGTGTGGATGCGTTGGCTCAATCCTATGGTGAGTTGAATGTAAAACTCACTAAGAATACGGAACTGAGTCAACAGGCTTCGCAGGCTCCACTCGATACCCTTGAGGCTCAAACTGCTGACCCCCAGGTGGCGAAGCAAGCCGAGGTTGCGGCTTTCAATACGGCTGAGCAGGGCAAACGAGCCCAGCTTGAGCAGACGAGGGTCAAGATGGAATCTCTCCAGAGTGAGGCAGCGGCTAACCCTGTTGTACCTCAGATTGATACCCAACCCTTCATCATGGAGATCAATGGGGTGAAGTTCGAGCTTCAAGATTTGCCTGCTAAGGTCGATGAAAGCACCAGGGCGGCAGGGGTGTTGCAGAACCAGGTGTCGAGTGTGGGTGGTGCGGCCGTGGGTGTGACTGCTTTGGTCGGTGGTATCACAACTGCTTTGGAGGGTAGTATTTCTGCCGCCCAACGTTTGATAGCCACCTTGTCGCAAGTCCAGTCGGTGCAAGGACCTGTTACAGCCTCACAGGGAGGTCAGATTGGATACTTCGCTTCTGGGGGTCGCGGGACGGACACTATCCCGGCGATGTTGTCAGAAGGGGAGTTTGTTACAAACGCCAAAAGTTCTCGGCGTTTCTTTTCACAACTGCAAGCAATAAATGCCGGTAGAACTCCGGTGTATCGTGAGTCGGGTGGCTCGACCACCAACATCGGCGACGTGTCGATTAGTGTCAATGAGTCTTCGAGTCCCCGACAAACGGGTCGCGAAGTGATGCAGGCTTTCCGTCGTGAGACGCGACGGGGCTCAGGTCGCATTTAACCAACCTTTACCACGGAGTTTCACATGTTAAACGATTCGCAAATCAGTGTCTTGCAGCCCCGGGGTGAGTTCAAAATTGAACACATTCGTGGTGGTAAGGTACTCAGCACCCATGTGTTCGAGAACGGTATCGTTAATGAGGGTAAAGATTTTATCCTCGACGTGATGTTCAACGGCACGACTCCCTACACCATCTGGTATCTCGGACTGATCGACCTGGTGAATTACTCGCCGGGTATCGCTGACGACGACACCTACGACGACCTTGACCAGGCTGCCAATGGTTGGGATATGTTCAACTCTTATACCGACCCTGGTAACGGTGACAGTGCTGTCACACGCCCAGTCTGGACTGTGGGCGCGGCTTCTGCCCAGTCTGTCACCAATTCCTCCGTTGTCACTTTTGACATCACAGGTGCTGGGGATGTTAAAGGCGTTTTCCTCTGTGGTGGTGCCCAGGCGATGACCAAAACCGACCACACAGGTGTTACCAATAAACTGTGGGCGACTGCTTTGTTTGCCTCTGACGTGCCTGTCGTGAATGCTGACCAATTGAAGGTCACCTATACGGTCAGTGCCTAACGATTCTCTCCCTCGGACGGTCGGACTCTGGGTCTCGACCCGGGTTCGACCGTCTTTCTTTTTAGGAGCCGTACTATGGCACTACTCTGGATTGAAGGTTTTGAAACATACGGTAGCACATTGGACTCGGCTCCATCTCCGGTGGGGATTCTCGCCCGTCGTTACGCCGCATCCGCCGCTGAGAGTGCGTCCAGACTCGTCGATGGTAGGGTTGGGGGTAGAGCCTACAAGTTAGGATTTTTTAATGGTGGTGGTTTAACTTCGATACCTTTCTCCACAACTGACAGTGAAATGTTTGTCGGATTCTCTCTCAAGTATAACCTTGGCGGGTACATCACGAAAATCTTCAGTCTGTACGATGGTAGTTCAGAAGGTGTGACGATCACTCTGGGTTCGACGGGTCAGTTGAGTGTTCATTCCACAGGTGCTGCACCTGAACTCTTGGGTACTACAGTCTTGTCTCTTGTCCCCGATGTGTGGTCCTATATCGAGATGGGGGTCGATACACATGCTTCTGCGGGGACAGTTACCATCCATGTCAATGGTTCCCTAGCTCTCAATCTGTCAGGTGAGGATACCCAAGGCTCTAAGTCCAACGCATGGCATGATGCCTTCAGACTCTGGCCTCACACGTCTTCTGGACCCGACATATTCTTTGACGACATCTATGTTCTGGACGGCTCTGGAAGCTCTCAGAACAGCCGTCTGGGACCCCAGAGGGTCGACATTATCATACCAGACGGTGACAGCGTTGCTTCTGATGACCTCTGGGATAGGAGTACGGGCAGCGACGGTTACGCACTTGTTGATGATGGTAGGGAACTCAACACTGGTGACTATGTCCATACCGATGTCGCCGAGAAACAGATGTTCACTTATGCAGCCCTCAGTGCTTCGGTGAATGCGGTGAATGGGATTGCGATTATTACCGATGTTGACATGGAAAGCGGGACGATGGGTTTGACCCCTGTGATAAGGTCCAATAGTGTCGACACTGATGGGACTCCGATTGGTGTTGTGTCAGGCGGTTATGTGACACACACCTATATCGCGGGCCAAGACCCTTATGGAGGTTCGCCCCAGGCTTGGGATGCCCCCGCTGTAAACGCCGCCGAGTTTGGCTTCAAATCGACACTGTAAGGAGGTAACCATGGCAGTTATCAGGGTTGCCCGTCACAACGTTGAAGCTTTAGTTGAGGATACCCCCGTCGTTAGGGTTGCCCGTCATAACGTCGAAGCCCTAGTTGAGGACAGCCCTCTTGTCAGAGTAGCCCGCCAACAGGTCGAGGCTTTGGTTGAGGATACTCTCGACCTTAGGGTGTATCGTCAACACGTCGAGATTTTAGGCGACCTCCCTGTTAAGTTTGGTGTTGCTGACTCAACACTGTCGTTGGGTTCCGACGTGACTGCAACGGGTGTTCACAACAGGTCGGCATCGAATACACTATCGATGAGCATCGTAGCCCGTAATGGGGTTCTTCGAGTATCCGCGAGTAGCACGTTAGCTATGTTGTCGGACCACGGGCTCACCAGGACAATCAACCTGTCAGCCGGTAACGATCTCGAATTAACGCCCCAAGGGGAATACCGGGGTCCGATATCAAGGTCTGCTTTCAACGTATTGGATCTTGGTGTATTCACTCGTGTACCTCTCGTCATCGAGGCTGAGGCATTTTCAACTATCGAATTGTCTCAATTGAACCATGCAGGTGGTTCGATAAGTGCCACGGCTGGGAATACCCTCGAACTACAACACTTCGCTGATGGTATTGAGAAACTTCGCAATCTATATGACACCATCTCACTGACTCAGACTGTCGATGGTGAGACATCGAAACCTTCGCAGAGTCAGCTTGAGTTTTCACAGGTAGCCCGTGTAGATTCGGTGAGCAAGTCGACATCGTCCACACTCGTCTTGTCACAGTTTGTTAGGGCTGAACCAGCCGTCCAAGAAATCTCCTCTGTACTCGTGATGAGTCAGGGTGCCCGGAGTCAACAACAATTTGCATCGGCAACCACACTGGTGGAATTAGACCATGGCGTTGTTGTTGCAAAACCGATTAGCGTCTCAGTTGAAACTGAGCTACTATCCACTGAACTTGTCTGGGATTTTGATCTTGACGATCTCATTACAGTGGACACCGGACTCAGACAGTCTGTTGAAAAGTCAGGGATATCTTCCAGTTCAAGAGGGTCAGTCTTTGGTGTTAAGCAGACTGTCTCGGTATACAAAGTCTCGGCAACAGCTATACCAGGTATAGCCAGTAACACTCTCTCCTTCACCCAAGATGGTTGGGGGAGTACCACCCTCGGACCGTTTGCCACGAGTACGTTGTCCCTGTCTCAGTCAGCTACTGGAGACGTTGGGTTTTCACCTAGTAGTGCAGTCGATGTCAGTCAGTCTGTGGTCTATTCGATGGTGTTCGCCGCGAAGGCACTCACCAATGAAATAGGACTGGGACAGTCCGTCACATACACACTTGAGACTGGGTCGACAAGGTGCCAGTACACCCCCTTCGTTGGCGAGAGTACCGACTCGAATGCACCTGACCCCCCGCCCGCTGCCATCGATGGTCCCATGCCGGGTATCGAGGTACCGTTCCAATTGTTGTATCCTTCTATTGGTTTGGTGACCGATTCGGTTGCTTTGAGTACGCCTAACCTTGGGAACAAAGACCGCTTGGCTTTCAACCGGGTGCTACGTGAGACACGTGGTGGAACACTGATAGTTTTCGCTGACCCTATCTGGCCAAAGGTACAGACTCTAGTGCTGTCCTTCTCGGGGTTGCTGAGGGTGGAGGTCTACGAGCTACAAACATTTATCAACGACCACTTAGGGCTGGAAATCGGGTTGATAGACTGGGAGCACCGTTATTGGAGAGGTGTAATTGTCAATCCTGCCGAACCACTGATTGAAGATCGTTTCGACTCCTTCACCACAAGCTTTGACTTTGAAGGCGAACTAGACCCTGACTGGAATCCACAGATTGTTCCAATAAGTCTCCGGTACTCGGCGACACGTTCCGAACGTGCCGATGGCTATTATATTCCTAGTGACCCGATACTACCAACTATGCCAAGTGCAACCGACTACTATACGGCTATTGCTGCTGTCGATATTGAGGATGGGGAGCCTGTGTATGTCGCCGGGTCGGGTATGATTAACTTGGCGAAGGCTGATTCACAGTTGACAACCGAAGTTATCGGCTTCGTTCAGGCTGCTTGTGCATCGGGAGAGACCTGTCGTTACCTCACAGAAGGTATGATTGAACGTTTGGATTGGACCAATATCACGGGCGCATCAGAATTGTCACCTGGTGCCACCTACTTCTTAGACTCAGCTTCTGCTGGGAATATCACGGCAACGGCTTCAACTACAGCCGGTCAATTTGTAGTTCGAGTGGGTCGAGCAGTGAATGCCAGGACCCTTGACATTGAGATTGAACTCCCGATTCTTTTGTAGAGGAGATGTAACATGGCGTTGAGAAAACCTCTTGTTATCGTGACTGGTCAGATTCAGCAGATTCAATCGGGTGATGTACTCGATTCGGCTGTATCCGGTGAAGTTGATGTTGTGTCGTTGGAGAACGACACGGGTGCGGCTGCTATCGTCATTGGTGCCCCGGTGTACGTGAAGTCTGCTGGCAAGGTAGACAATGCCAGGGCTGATGCTGTAGCGACAGTCGAGGTCCTTGGTCTTGTTGCCGTGGCGACGATTGCTTACCAAGCCAGTGGTCTTATCCAGACGGACGGTATCCTGACGGCTACCACAGGCGAGTGGGATGCCGTGACGGGTGAGACAGGTGGTTTAACGGCTGGTGCTGTCTACTACCTAGATGAGACTACGGCTGGCAACCTGACACAGACGGCTCCGTCCAGTAATGGTGAGTTTGTGATCCGGGTTGGTAAGGCTGTTGCTACGACTGACATGGAAATCACCATCCTGAACGCGGTTAAGCTTTAAGCACCACGACTGGGACCGTTTTCCTCTAACTGTAAAGGAGACACTTATGGCAGTACGTAAACCTCTTGTGATGGTGGCGGGTCGAATTGAACGCCTCCAGGCGGGTGACACAATCGATGCGGATTTCGCTGAAGTTGATTTGGTAGAACTGACCAACAACAATGCGTCCCCTGTTGTCATCGGTGAGCCTGTCTATATCGATGGGGAGTCCACTTGTGACAAAGCACAGGCTGATGCGGCAGGGACCATGGATGTGATTGCTCTGGTGAAGGAGGCTTCTATTGCAGCCGCCGCCACCGGTATAGCTCAGACTGACGGAGTTCTGTCGGCGACGACAGGTCAGTGGGATACTATTACCGGCGAGACAGGTGGATTGACGGCGGGTACTATCTATTACCTGAGCGCTGCCACCGCAGGTCGCCTTGTAGAGACAGCACCAACTGCTGTTGGTCAATTTGTTGTTCAAATTGGTAAGGCTATCAGCACTACTGAGATGGAAATTTCGATCATGGACCCGATCAAGCTGTAATGTCAGCATCACCTGCCTCTGGTTACCCGGAGGCAGGTTTTATTACACACGTTCCCTTGAGGAGAGAACCCATGGCACTAAAGTGGATTGAAGGCTTCGAGGGCTACGGAGATGTTGTCAACGATGGACCTGATGCCATCATGATAATGACGAGGTACATTGCGTATGTAGGCTATGGGCTGATGGACATGAAGGCAGGTAGGAACACATCCGACTGGAGTCTGAAGATAGGTTATGACGAATGGGTTCGTAGGTTTTTGATAACGGACGCTCTGACAACCGATGACACGATGGTCTTCGGGTGTGCCTTCAAAGCGGATCTGGGTAATAATGGAAACGGGTTGTTATGTGGGCTCGCATGTGGAACCCGCCCCGGTATGGAGGTCCATGTAAATGCCAATGGGACTCTGAGAGTAGCCCATAGCACGGGGTCGGGGTTGTCTAGGTCAGACTACAGCATAGGGGATCTCTTAGGCACTTCTACCAGCGCCATTAGCTTTGACACTTGGTACTATCTGGAGTTGAAGGTTTTCAGTGATGCGAATGGTACCTGGGAGTTGAAGATTAACGGAACCACTTGGGCGAGCGGCGGCTCCACTGACACTCGATGTAACGGCGAGTTGAATTCGGGTTTCTTCTTGGTCGTCGGCTTTGCCATGAGTGTCTACTACGATGACGCTTATTGCTTGGACAGCACCGGTTCTTACAACACAGATTTTCTTGGACCTCAGCAGGTAATGGCTATCATACCGGATGGTATGGACACCACAGGGTGGGACCCCAGTGTTGGTGTGAACAACGAGTGTGTTGATGATGGACCCGGTATTGATATCACCGACTATGTGACAGCCGACTTAGACGGTGAGAAGGATTTGTATGAGTACGCTGCGGTCTCCGCCGGTATGGGAGGGGTCAACGGCATCGTAATACATACAGAGGCGGAGGTTCTCGGCGGCACTGGCAGTGTCACCACCGTGATAAAGTCCGGTTCGGAGTACGATGAAACTTCGATCCCTCACATCTCTGGTATGCGTCACAGCGTTAGCCGCCTCGCTGAACGAAACCCAAATGGGTCAGCACAGTGGACCGTTTCGTCAATCGATGCTGCACAATTTGGTATCAAAGCCAATACCTAACAGAATATCACAGGTAGGGAGAGAACTATGGCTCGTAAACCACTAACCGTCAATGCTGGTCAACTTGAACAACTCGCATCCGGCACACCTCTCGATGTTGGTGGATGGAATCTTCCAATAGAGGGCGGAACCCTGGGGTATGTTCTTGAAGCGGATGCCTCTGGGAATGCTATTTGGTCGACTGACCTAACAGTGACAACACTTACATCGACGAACGCCGCAAAGTACGAAGACGGTACAGGGACAGCTTACCATGGGCTGTTCACAGAGGACCGTTCCGGTTCAGTCACTGGTACCTGTGTCATTGACTTACCGACAGGTGGTTTTGAAGATTCCATGCTCGCGATAAGGATCACTGGGTATAATTATTCTTCTGCGGGGGGTTGGTCGGTTCTTATAGGTGGGTATACCTATGACACAACAGATGATATATGGCTGAACAATAGTGCGAGTATCCAGGGCAATCCACCCTTCACGTCGATACGTCTCGGATACAATGGTAACACTGGTAAAGCATGTATCATGTTAGGCACCACAGGTTCAGGATGGAATTACCCTGTAGTCCATGTTGCTGAGATGGTTGTAGGCTTCTCCGGGGAAGATCTGTATCAATCCGGTTGGGCTATCGAATGGTACACTGATGAAACCAATTTCTCAAGTCAGGCTGGTTACGCCGATCCAGTTACTGTTGACATCAATCGGGATTTTCCTTCACCTACAGTCGATGATCAGGTTCTGATCTCGACTGCCAACGGCATTGCCGACTGGCAGACCGCAGGTAACGATCAATACCTGGCCAGCGATGGTTCAGGTGAGGTTGCATGGGTTGACAAGCCTGCTGCAATGACCGGTCCAGCATCCGATAACCAGATTTTGATATCATCGGCTGTAGGTGTAGCTTCTTGGGTGTCCCCAGGAGGTCCCGAAGAGCTTTTGATCACAGACGCCCTTGGTGACATTATATGGGAGTCCAAGCCTTTTGGATTCAATATACCCGCACCATCTTCAGATGGTCAAGTCTTCCAAGCCGACAGTCCAGGTGTGGGCAGTTGGTCAACAGTTCTTGATGGATTATCCTTTTTAACAGTTGATAACATCACCATCGATGGTGCTACTATCATAAGTGATTCCGGAGCTATTGGTTTTGGTGCCGCTAACCTCTCAACAACAGGTTGGATTTCGGCTACTAACATTCCACTTCCAGGCAGTGGCACCGATCAAGTTTTGATCTCAACTGGTCTCAACACGGCTGAATGGCAGCACGCAGGGAATAATGAAGTTCTGACCAGCGATGGTGCGGGTGAGGTTTCATGGTCTTCTCAACCATCAAGTATGACTGAACCTACGGCCGATGATCAACTTCTTGTAGCGACAGGATCGGGTACAGCTTCTTGGACTGACACTCTCGATATCCTCAGAGTTGACAATCTTACTCTTGATGGTGCAGTCATCACAAGTGACACTGACGCTATAAGTTTTGCTGACAACTCTTTGACAACATCGGGTCTTGTTAGTACAGGTAACATTAACAGCCGACGTATAACTGCCTGGCGTGAAATCGGTTCTGGACCCACTGACGCCACTGGTATTTTCACGGCTAATGTCGCCTCTGGTGGTGGACCTGTAAAGATTCTCAGAATTATACATGAAGAAAGAACGGGTCCAGGCAACCTGGTGAATGGTTCTGGACCTGCTGTTGATTTTTTCATTAAAGATGAAGCAGACAGTGACCCCGAAAATTATATTGCTCGTATCGCGGCAGTTCGCCGTGAAGATGATGACACCTCGGGCTCACTTGACTTCTACACACGCACTTTTGGAGGGGTCTCCTATTGTGGACGTTTTGAACCTGATGGGTCACTTACATTACTCAACGGTTTGAATGTGACGGGTGGTCCCATCACCAGTTCTAATCTGCCATCCCCAACTGTCGATGACCAAGTCCTAATCTCGACAGCCGCTGATACTGCTGCCTGGTCTACTGCTGGTAATGATCAATACTTAGCCAGTAATGGCTCGGGTGTTGTTGCATGGGCTAATATCCCTTCTGGATTCAGTGATCCAACGGCTGATAATCAACTCCTTGCTTCCACGGGGGTTGGGTCCTCAACATGGACAGACACTATTGATATTCTCAAGGTTGACAATCTCACTCTCGATGGTGCCATTATCACAAGTGACACTGGAGCTATCAGTTTTTCTGATGAAAACCTTTCGACCTCTGGGACAGTGATAGGTTCCAACATTCCATCACCAACAATCGATGATCAGGTTCTGGTATCAACTGCCGCTGGGGCAGCATCTTGGTCAACCGCAAATAACAATCAATATCTTGGCAGTGATGGTTCAGGTGAAGTTGCGTGGTCTAACAAATCTGATTTTGATGAAACTGACACTCTTGATACTGTGTCAGATCGAGGGGCCACCACAAATCAAACATTAACGGTTGGTGGCATCACTACAACTGGTACAGTTTCGGCTGGTCAATTGACAGTCGACAATCTCACTCTTGATGGTGCAACTATCACGAGCGATACTGGAGCTATTAGTTTCGATGATGAGAATCTCTCGACAACAGGGACAGTCACGGGCTCCAACATTCCCTCACCAACAGCCGATAACCAACTCCTTGCAGCCACAGGTGCGGATGCAGCCAGTTGGACAGACACTCTTGATATTCTCAAGGTCGACGATATTACTCTCAATGGCGCAACCATTGCGAGCGACACTGGAGCTATCAGTTTCTCCAACGAGAATCTGACCACCACCGGTTGGTTATCCGCTGCTTCCATCATAAACACAGCCGGGAGTGGTGCTCAATACTATGATGGTATTCTCTCGTCGGGAACAACCAGTAGTACTAAGGTCGGAACCTGTGTGATTGATTTACCAGTGGATTTCGTTGACACAATGTTGGCAATCAAAATCCGGGGATACGATTACACGTCTGACGAAGGTCCTTGGGAAGTTCTCGTTGGTGGGTACCTTTATGATACTGTTTCAGATATCTGGGTCAACCATCGTGCATCCGTGCAAGGTGAAGTTCCGTTCAAGGATATTCGCTTAGGATACAACGGCAATACTGGTAAAGCCTGTATCATGTTGGGACTAACCGGTCTGACTTGGAATTATCCACAGGTTCAAATTCTCGATATGCTTGCCGGGTATCAAAATAGAGACCTATACAAAACCGGATGGGCAATAACTTGGTATACAGATGAGACCAATTTCACAGGTCAAGCTGGTTTTGCCGACCCAGTCACTGTTTCTTGGAACAGGGATTACCCGGCTCCTTCGACCGGTAACCAAATTCTGTTGTCATCGGAGTCGAAGGTAGCCGACTGGCAAACCGCAGGCAACGATAAAGTTCTGGGCAGTGATGGTTCGGGTGACGTTACATGGTCTAACAAATCCGCACTCCTCACTGACACTCTTGATACAGTTGCTGATCGTGGAGCGACCACAAACCAGACTCTGACGGTAGGCGGAATCACAACGACTGGAACAGTCTCGGCTGGGAACCTCCAGGTTGACAACATCAACATCAACGGTGCTGTTATATCCAGTAACACTGGTGCCATCAGCTTCTCGAATGAGAACTTGACGACAACTGGTAAGATGATGGTGGGTGGGTCCGATACTGTGTATACCCACTCTACGTTTGAGATTGAACACGAATATGCAGCCGATAAGTACACTTCTGGTTTGCATATTCGGTCGACCAACGACAACTATGGTCTGTTTCTTGGCTCATGGAAAACTGGTAATGCTATCATTTCATCAGGGAGTCATTATAGTGCGGCTTGGGATTTCCTTGCGAGAGCAACGGAGGCTTCCGCCCTCGTTATGGACAATGCAAACGGTATCAAGTTCTTCTTCAACACAGGTCTCACACCTGGGAGTAACTACTTTGCAACTGTTCGAGCAACCATCGACGCTACTGGTCTCGACGTTGTTGGGACGGTTGATTGTGACAATCTTCAAGTTGACAACATCAACATCAATGGTGCTGTTATATCCAGTAACACTGGTGCCATCAGCTTCTCGAATGAGAATGTAACAACAACCGGGACGATGGTTGGGAGTAACATTCCCTCACCGTCTGCTGATGACCAAGTTCTGATCTCGACGGCTTCCGGTGTTGCCACTTGGAACTCCCCTAGTGGTGACCAATATCTTGCTACCAACCCCGATGGTGACGCCGGTTGGTATGACAAAGTCTGGACTTCAACACTCTCGTCGGACATGACAATATATGTCAGAACGACAGGTAACGATTCCACAGGGGATGGAACCTTGGGTGCTCCTTATCTAACCATAATGAAAGTCATCCAAGTGATTGGTAAAATGTACATTGGCTCTTACAATGTACTGGTGGACATCGGTGAAGGTGTTTTCGCGGAAGGCGGCACCCTGGCTTTCATACATCCTTTTGGGCAGCAGGTGACTTTTCAAGGTGTGTCGGAAAGTATCGACAGTCGGACAGTATCTGTTTATGGTAGCCAAAACGACTATGGGCATAGTGGTCTCTACTTCCAGAACTTCGAGGTTATTCTCCCTGCCGGTAAGTCCGTTTCAGTAGGTGATTACATCGGAATTTCGTCTGCTACAGGTGGAGTCAACCCGAAAGCCCTGGTTGGTTTACATAGGGTAGTCATCTGGACGGGCGGTACACTCACGGCGACCCTTAGGAGAGTCTTCAACAACGGTTCCGAAGCTCCCAGTGGCACTGTCACTGTCGATATTGATCTCATCAAGACGGTGATTGCTTTCACTGAAAAGAATGGCATCAAAGTTACAGGTCCATACTCTGCTGGCGTCTGGCGTGGTCTGGTCATCCAAGGAGATTATGATGATGAAAACAATGCTGATTATGGGGTGTGGGCACTGAATGGCGCTGTAGTTTCAATTGGGGGTTCCCCTGCAAGTGGTGACGCTTGTGGTGTTCATGGTTTTAAGACAGCCGTGTATGCACAGAATAATGGATTGATATTTGCTGATTATGGGTATATGGCAGTAGGTGGACAGCATCTGTGTAGTGCTCAAAATGGGGGTATTCTCGGTCTTCGGTCGGCATGTCTCAATGGGACCAAGAATTCTGGAATCTACGCTTTCAACAATTCTTCTGTGGCGGCAAGTAATGTCAACATTGTCGGAACCGGTGATAATTCGGTATTCGCATACCAAGGTTCGTTCGTTGATATTTCAAGTGCCTTCATTGGGGAGAGTGATTCAACAACTTCTATCAAGGCCGATCACTGGGCGTGCGTAGATGCGACTGGGTCCACCAAAGATGACGCGGTCAGCCCGGTCATCGATGGTGATAACGATGGTAGTTACATCATCGGACATTAAAGGAGAAACCATGTTCTTAGTAATCAAAAACGGCTTGATAATTGAACGAGGCTCTGACGAAGAAGCATTGCTGGAGGCTTACCCCTCTTCTGTAGAAATTGTGGAGTGGACCGGTCCACTACCCCCTTATGACCCTGGGGTAGGTGAACCCCAACTTGACCCGCGTACCGATGGGCAGAAGACTTCTGACAACGGTAAGCGATACCGACGACGTCGGCTACGCGCCTACCCATCGCTTCGCAAGCAACTCGACATGATATACTGGGATAAGGTGGACGGAACCACCTTATGGGTGGACGAGATTACGAGGATTAAAGAACTGTTCCCCAAGCCATAGGAGTGAACCATGTTTTATCTGCAAGCTCCACACCCGCAAATTCAAACAACCTCTCTGTTGCCTAACCCTGTGTTCGGCGACAGTGAGTCTTTGCGAGTGTCTATGGTTACCAAACGAGCCATGGACGGTACGTTGTACACATACGTGAAGCGTAAGGGTGGCCGTAAGCTTCAATGGACCTTCAACCTTACCAGGAACAAAGGTCTCGAAGTCAGAGCTTTTATCCAGGCGTACTTCGCCTCTGTCATCAAGGTGACGGACCACACTGGCCGTATGTGGGTGGGCAAGCTGGTGAATAACCCATTTGAGCTTGACACACCCCGCAGGGCGGGGCCCGCAATATCGCCAATGCCCCGTGGGGAAACTCAGATAATCACACTGGAATTCGAGGGCGATGAACAGGTATGAAGTTTTATGTATACCAATACTGCGACCCAAAATCCGAGGTACCTTTCTATGTTGGAAAGGGTTGCGGGAGTCGTGCCTATAAACATCTAACTGAATGTAAACGACTTTCACATGGTTGTTTTGATGGCTTCTTTTATCGAAAACTCAGGAAGATGCTTTCACTGGATACTCCGCCAATCATCAAAATTGTCAGAGATCAACTTAGCGAGAGGGAGGCTCTTGACTTTGAAGTACTTGAGATCAAACGCATTGGGCGTCGAAATCTCAATGAGGGTCCCCTAACAAATTTGACAAATGGCGGGGAGGGTGTATCAGGACACATCGTTTCAAATCAAACTAAGCAACAAATGCGTAGTAGACAACTGGGCAAATCACCTAGTGTAGAAACCAGGTGTCGTATACGCGAAGCCCGTCTGGGTGCGAAACATACTGAAGAATCAAAACGACGGATGCGTGAACATTCACCCGCCACACATTATCGTAGGGCTGTGTGTGCCTTTGATTCATTTGGGAATCAAATATACCAATTTGACTCCATCAAAAACGCTCTCAAGGGTGGTTTCAATTCTTCGGGTGTTTCACACTGCCTTTCTGGGCATCAGAAGACCTACAAAGGTCTCTATTGGAGGTACAGCCATGCGTAACCTATCTGCGAATGCACTCGCGAAGATTGCCGTGAAGCTCGGTAGCGAGCCAATAACTATCATCGAGATCGACTGGGTGCAGGACACTCCGGGGTCCTCATATGCTGACAGGGATGTTGGGAATATACCCGGAAAGATTCTCGAAGTTGGCGAGTTGGACAACGTCATCAATGTCAGCGGTAATGACTCCTCACAAGAGATATACCTGACTCTGGATGACACTGATTCCAGTATCAAAGCCATCATTGATGTGAATGATGTCCACAAAAGGAGCGCCCGCGTATATCAGTGGTTTGAAGGGATGGATATTGCCGACAAGTTTCTTGTCTTCTCAGGGAAAGTCAGTTCACCTGTCAAATGGAGTGAGAGGGAGCGGACCGTTTCGTTCACGGTGATCTCACAACTTGAGGACAAAGAGATAGGTTTTTCGGCGGAGGAGGGTGACTTCGAGTGGGTGCCATCGGGTTTGATTGGCGCGACATGGCCAATGATTTTCGGGACAGTCCAAGATGTGCCCTGTCTACAGTTTAACCGTGCTGTCACGGGCAGGACTCTCTGTGGGGTTGGTATCATCAGTGGTGAGGAACAGCATCTGAATGCACCTCTGGGTGGCAACGACTCTGCGTTCTATGTACGCATGGCTCAGATGAGTGCTCAGATGGGGCATCTCTGGCAGTGTTGGTCGGCTTCCTGCGACGAAGAGGAGACGGACGGCTTCAGTGAACAGGCTGGGGAAATCTCCGCTCAAATGTCTTCAATGTCTTACCAGCACTGGAGATCAAAAAGGTGTGCTGAACTCCAGAGGATACTGACATTCCAAACTGCCATAGAAGAGTCTGGTGGGAGTGCCCTTGGCTGTAATCCTGTCAGGATTTTAGGTGGGGAAGACTTCCCACAGAACACCGGTGTACAACTCAATATCGGTCAAGGTATTTTTACGGGGTGGTTTGAAGGCGACGAGTTTCACATCACCGACAGGCTCCACGTGGTAAACGAGGAGAAGGCTGTTGAAATCAGTTACCGAAATTGGGGGTACTGGCGTGCTTGGCAGGAACACCATTCTCTGTGCAGCCCTTCACCCCCTTTTGCCAGTTGGAAATTTGAGACCCAGCTAAAGTGTATTGGTTTCCCAGCCTATATAACCAGCCCCGATGGTATCATCAAGAACTCCGGGTCAGCTTTGGGGTCCATCTCAGATGACGAGACGGACAGAAAGGAGGACCAGCTTCTCCAACACTATTGGGCACAGGCTGGATCTAGTGTGAATATCTCATCTGTTGAGGAGATCACATATCTCATAAGTACCATCCCCGGGACTGTGCTCGCTTTGAAGGCTTACAAAGACTTCGAGAATGATCGGCAGCTTGTGAACATCCCAAGTGAACTGTACGAAATTTCTGCGGAAGACTATGGTCCGATATCGACAATTCAAGCGGTGTTCTCTAAACCCCTGAGTACAATACCAGACCAGGGTTGGGAAGACGATTTGTATGTGACTTTCACATCCGATGTGGGTCCCCACACTTGTGACATCCTTGAGTACATCATTGACAACTTCACTGACCTGTCGTATGACTCCACAAGTTTCATGGGGATTCGGCCGAAGCTCGACCCCTTCCCAATGAATTTTCCACTGCTTGATAGAAAGAACACTATTGATGTCCTTCAAGACATTGCCTTCCAGGCCAGGTGTGCCCTGTGGCTGTCCAATGGGGTGTTCTATATCAAGTACCTCCCAGAAGAACCCAGCAGCGACGACACCATAATGGACAGCGACGTAGACGCTGAGACGGGGGTCAGTATCGAGTTGACCTCCACCGAGGACCTGGTAACCAAGATGGTTGTCAACTGGAGGATGAGTTGGGCGGAAGATGCAGAACAGAAAATCATCCTGCGTCATAATGTGAAGAAGTATGGCACTCAGACTGAAGAGTTCGATTTCTTCTGTTACAGCCAGCCTGATATCATCCTCAAGGCGGCTACCTTCTGGTTGATTCGCAAGTCCAACACATGGAAGAGAGTCAGCTTCAGGTCCTACCTCAATAAGCTCAGTCTTGAGACGTTCGACACTGTCATGTTGAGCTTCAGCGGGGACCACGTTGCCACAGGTGGTGTCAAGGCGATTGTCGAGGAGGCTAGTTACAATTCAGTCGACCAGACGATCGACTTTACGTGTCTGACACCTGTGAAGTCTGGGACTATGGAGAAGTACCTGTTTTTCTGGCCATCTGCTATATCGCCTACCGAGAAATTCCCAACTGACTGGGAACTATCACAGGGTTACGCCGGTGGGGATGGTATAGGCTCCGAGGCGACAGGCATCCTCCCAATCGGGTTTCTGGACCCAGATGGTTGGGGTGATGGACTTGTGTGGGTCGGAGGTCCTAATGTTGCATTCAGGTCACAGTCGGACCATGGCGATCCATCTCCGACAGACATTGACTTCTCCGCTCAGCCTGTTGTCATCTCAGGTACCTACGCTGAGTTAGATGTTTCAGGGGTCCCTAATCCAGACCTCCAGGAGAGCTACGCGAGGGACACACCCCTACGTGAACTTGAACAGATCTCGGAAGGGATAATGATTAACCTGCATAACACAGTCGTTTTGGATGCAGGTGAGGATGGTCAAATAGATCCTCCCCGACGTGCGTATTTGAGTTCGTTTTTCAGGGCTGTCAACAGTGACGGTGACCTGGTTGTTGACGCCGAGGAATCACTCTGGACTACCCGGGAAGAGGAGCCGGATGTCGCAGGGGTAGAGGGCAAGCCTTTTGACATCAAGTATCATGAGAATGGTGAAAAGTACGGCGTGGGGACTGCCTTCTTGTATGAGGGGACAGAAGCCACTCCTTAATTGAAAATACCCACCTTGGCACAAGCCAAGGTGGGTGAGGTGGGAGGTAAATATGCAGACGAATAAGACCCTGTGGAGAATGGTTCTCAACTGGCTGCGACGTGAATTTCCACTTAGCAAAGTTAGGGTTCGACAACTCGACGTGCAACACCAAGGTGAGTGTGATTTCCTTGCGAATCGCTTTGAAATTAGTATCCAGAAGAAGCAGTGTTTCAACCTCCGTCTTGATACACTCCTCCATGAATGGGCTCACGCTCTGACTTGGCATGGGAACGACAAGGATGACCACGGTTCCGAATGGGGTTTAGCCTATGCTAGGCTGTACCGCGCCTTCCTAGCCTGGGACTATGGACGGGAAGCCCCTCCGGATACTTGAGAGACTCGACCGTCTTCGTTTTAGGCACCACTATCTCTGGTATACCAATCTTATCCTCACACTTTTCGCACTCGGCGTAACTCGTCATCCGTGAGGTTTTACCACACCGCGATAGCACGTTGATACATTGGCAGCTTGTTTTGAATGAGACCCCGAAGTGACGCCACACACAGGACCCCCATTGTGGGAGAAAAAGGTGGTCATCTCTTTTGGCACGTTGAAAACCATCGATAGGACCCGGCGGCTCGAAGTCGTCGGGTCCTTTTTCGTATTCGATAGAGCCATCTGAGTTTACTTTGATGTGCTTCGCTGCCTTTGGTATGATCCGATTGATTCCAAATAGGTGGGCTTCCGGTGGTCCGCCCGTGTATATCACCCACGTCTGGTTGTAGAGCACACCTTTGCGTTCGGGCAGACCCTCCATTGTGCTCACTAGTGTCTCTTCTTCAGGTGCTTGGTACACCTCACCCTGCCCCCTATCATTGGGGTATACCTCGTCTTTCAAGTGTACTGTGGGGCGTTCTGGGCAGTCTTTGCAATCACTCATGTTCTCTCCTGTCACATCGGTGGCAAGTTGTCAGGTCACGGATACGTTCCCTACCACAATAGTAGGTGATTTTGGTGGCACCACAGGAACCCCTCTCTTCCGTGGTGGTCCTGGTTCCACAGGGTGGGAGTACTGGTATCAACACCCAGGCGTCTGGGCTCTTGAAGTCATCCGACTTCCGCCTGTACCCATCGGGTACCGCTGGCGGCTCCCACCCCCTCTTGATGTACACCAAGGTACCATCGGGCATCCTATGGGGTCTGGGCATCCCTCAACTCCCTCTGCTTGCATTGGGGGCATTTTTTCATCCCTATCTTCGAGGATTTCCCCCCATAGGTGCATGTGGGTATGACGCGGCGATAGCCACAAGCGGTCCGACTTCCGATGTTTAGTTTGATGTGTTTACATAGAGGTTCCTCTGGCTCCAACACCCAGGAATCGGGGTCCGATGTGTCATTTGACTTCCTTTGGTATCCAGGTGGGCATGGAGGGGGTTCCCAGCCTGTTCTGTCATATATGAGAGTTCCATCAGGGGTTATCGCCGGAGGCTCTCCTGACGTATCCTGGAGCCTCTCAGAAGATACCTCAGAGGATACCTCAGAGGATACCCCTGCCCACCCTCCTTGGGGGCTTTCCGCCAACCCCTTTTCGACCCTCTCTCGGGACCTTTCTTCGAGCCTCTCCTGGGATCTTTCCCGGAGTTTCTCCGGGAGTCTGTCTTCAGAGTACTCTGGGAACCCTTTCTGGCTCTTTCTGGAGACCCTTTTCTGAGATGCCTTTTCGGTGTCTCTCTCTTCCTGCGTCTCCCCTTGGTCATTGGCAAGAACGCACAGGTGGCAGGTCTTCGATTTTACCACCTTGTTGTACATGTCAACGTGGAGGGGGTTCTTACAGATGTACCTCCCCATCCGACCTTCCGCAGAGTTACCCTGGATTCTCCCTAGGCGATGTGGGCACGGACTTAGAAATCTCATGGGGAACCCCCTTCCTCTTCCTCACACTCTTCGTTCACGTAACCGAAACTTCTAGCCACCAGCATGTACTCTATCCAGTCGTCTTCGGCTATACGTTCTGCAACCTCTGCTTCAGCCGCTGTGATAGCGGCGTCTCTTAACTCTTGAAGCTCTTCGAGACAGTCTTCATACTCTTGCTGGCGGTGCTCTTCCCAACCAGGCCCGAACCACCACGGAGGTGGTTCGGTAGCCAGGACACATTCGCGATCTGGGTAACAGTTGTAGTCTATAAGTGCATCCCCTGCGAAGTTTCTGTCAGGGTTGTTGCTTCCGAAATCAACCGCACCCCGGCAGTCCAAACTGCCACTCATTATACGAGTCGTGCTGCGGTTCCTACCCACAATCCAAGGTATGGGCTCACCTGGGTTATCGGCAGCCCATATCGCCCGCAGATACTCTTCTTCCTCGGCATACAGATACCAATGCCGCCACAGGTAGAGAGTCCATCCGCCTGCTATCCTTGGTGACCCCACTTGCATACCTTCGATAGTCGACTTTATATTAGCCCCCGGGGAACTACCTGTGCTCTCGTGTTCGCACCCACCAAGGTAAGTGCGAGCCTCAGCAACGCTGTAAGCGTTGTCACCGCAGTTACACCACAGCATCTGATCCTCTATCTCGTATATAAATTCCCTCCCGATAGGCTGTATTAGCAGGTTTTTATCTTCGTCGCTACCCTCCCAGTCAGGCAGGTACCATCCCCAGTCGAAATCGATGTCGGCGCACATTTCCTGCATCCTCTCGCGGATTGTTTCGACATCTTTTCTCGTTACGACGTAGTCACCCTCTGGCACATCCAGTGCGTTGACTGCGGAACATTCCCCTGGAGGGTTTTCAAACAGTTCATTCAAATCCTCAATGAGATTTATCCACTTCTCTTTGTCGAATGGCTCCTCGATATCATAGTACTTACTGTCGTCAAGATCAAGACCTCCAAAAACTCCTTCGGATTGTTCTTCGATCCAAGCTTCTCTACCTGCTTTGTCCATTATCAGTTCGGTTTCAGGCATCATACCACCTCGTAGTTCAAGAGACACCGGTAGACCTCAGCTTCGGCAATCGAGTCACTGAGTGCGTCATGGGCTTTTTCGTTAGTGATCCCGAACGTAGTACACAGCGACTTCAGACTAACGTAGGGGAACGGTACCGGCAATCCTAAGAAGGCTGCTCGATCGTTCATCGATACTGCGAGAAGCATTCCGTCACGAGCATGGGAATGGAACAGGTAGCTGAACAGTTCATCACCTAACCATGCCTTACCATGAGCGGACTCAAACGCCCAGTTGTGGGCGAGCGGGACAATGGAGCGGCCCACTGGCAAATCCAGTTCGTCACTCCATTCTTCTAGCATGTCGGCAACCCTGTCGCTTGATGGGGCGTTCATCATCAACCAATCGAGATCAATACCATGCACACGTCCCGACCTGAGGTCGGCTCGCTCGGGGAAATTCGGCGCGATGCAATGGTAGAACGGACGCAAATCTGTCGCGGGTCGTAGGTTGGCGTCAAGCGGCACCACGGCAATCTGAATGATCTCGTGGTAACCAGCCCGTAGTCCTGTTGTCTCGAAGTCGATGGAAGCCAGTAGGCATCCATTGAGATGTACGAGACCGTTGTGAATTCGTGGTGTCATTTGTCACCTCCTTGATATTCTCCTTGATCCATACGAGACCGGCGTGTTTCCACCGTTTTGGCTATTGCTTCCAACTTGGCTATTGCACTCAAATCACGTTCCGCAACGAGTTTTTTGATGTCAGGGTTTCGTTCGAGATAGGCTTCTTCGTCAAAGGTCTGGCAGAAGTCATCCAACCATAACCCAAACATGGCAGACTTCGGCGGGCGGTTGTCACCCTCTGGGTATGCCTTTGTGTAGTGCTTCATCATGAAGACATTGGCAAGGACGTGGTCAAGATGATGCTCACCGCTCTCAGGATCGATTTCCTCTCGTAGGAACCACCACTTAAACAAGTGCCGTAATGTGCAAGCCATTGCGGAACCCCAAGCCATGCCTTTCGCCCAATTCCATTCGGCGTATTTCAGCTTGCCGCCCATGAACACACGTGTGACACCACCGAGGAGGAGCATTGGCACTAAGGTCAAGTCGATCTTCCCCTTGTTGGCGCG
>SDBT01004082.1_pt1 | contig 24898 bp, 25 predicted proteins | sample 2277101 | NCBI WGS metagenome assembly SDBT01 (sample SAMN10404973, study PRJNA504765) | marine sediment metagenome | isolation source: marine sediment core GS10_PC15, 103 cmbsf | place: Arctic Ocean: Southern Knipovich Ridge | collected 2010 | reverse complement strand
TTTTGCCTCTACCATCTGACCAAGGACAGCTGAAATCATGAGCGTTTGAGTATAATCTTCACGAAGTATTTTCTTGGTCTCTGAAACTATCTTTTCAGGGGCTATTCTGTATTTGTCAGGTTTGAGATTTTGTTCTACTGCTATTTCATGTACAGACTCAATCAAACCACTTCCCTTTCGCATCATACGGTTTACCCGTCTTGCAACAGTCTGATAGGTTAAACCCGCATCATCTGCAACCTTGTGTAACAGCTCCCTAGCAGTAAGACTCATCAAAGCACAGCCTTTGGTGGAAGAAAATTAAAGCAAGACGGTCATTTTAGGTTATGCCTACTGAAAAAGAGAAGATACTGATACTAATACCGCAGTAACAAACCTCATTAGGGTGTTCATTTCGGCCTCAATCGACGGTGCATATCATGAAGGATTATGATGTCATCTTGGCTAGTGGAGCAGAGCATCTTCAAAGGAGATTTGAGGAACTCGGGTTCCGTGTCTATACTTCTGCTTTGAATTACGATCATAAACGGATGTTCCCAAACAGTGACATCTATGTCAAGATAGGAAAAGTAGCACAACTCTCAGATAGGAGGGTAGTGGTTATTCAGAGCTGCACAGGTTCTGGACCAGCTGAAACTGAAAAATATAGTACATCGGACCGCGTTGCTGAACTTCTTCTTCTTCTGGATATGCTTTCTAGACCACTAGATGTTGAAAAGTGCGGCCACAAGCAATACAATTGCGAACCAATCCCACCACCAAAACGGGTTGAAGTGGTATTGACTTTTCAACCATATGCACTTCAGGACAAATCATTCGAAACCGGTGAAGCGTCTTCTGGAAGATGGGCAATTGAAACTATCACTAAAGCGTGTAACAAGGTGTATGTTGTGAGCCCTCATGCACCAGATAGTTTGGATTGGGTAAAAAGGCTCAAAGACAAAGGACTGTACAAAATTATTGATGTTATTCCAGATCTTGTTGAGTTTGCCAAGGAAGAATTTGGGTTCAAAGAATGCGTTGTTATAGCACCAGATGAAGGAGCCCAGGAACGATACAAGATTGATGGATTCGGAAAGAGCCGAACTAATTCGTATCGGGTCAAGCTACATGGAGATTTAGATGTCAAGGGTGAGAATGTCATTGTAATCGACGACCTCACTAAAAGTGGAAACACTCTATTGAAGGCACGAGATAGATTAATCGAACAAGGAGCAAAGGATGTGGCACTAGTAGTAGCACATGTTCTTCCCCTCGTACTCAGGGGAGAAGAATTACTTGAACGATTAGTCGAGAAATGTAATCACAAAATCGTGACATCTAACACTGTTAATACTGACATATTTTGTGAAGAGAATATCAATCTATGTTACAGTATTGTAGATACATTAGTTGAATTTCTCTAGTTACGTATTATTCTTCATCGAGATAATCGGTCCCTTTGCTCTTAGCAATCCATGCTTTAGATGTACTTCGGTCTACCAGTCCTCTTTTCTCCAAGTCCACCAAAGCTAACACTACTCTATTCTGGTCTACCGTTTCATCACGACGTCTAAGAGCAAATGCTATTGAAGAAGGTCTGCGGTTATCTCGAACAATCACTGCTAATATCTTTCTCTGGAAATCTGTTAGGTCTTCGCTCAATATCTACCACCACAGTTTTGATATTGTGAAATTTGGACTTAAGCATACGCAATGATAGTTTTCTTGCGAAAGCCTTTTCTCTGCCAAGTAACTGACGCGCGTGTGTTGTCCGATGGATTCAGAGAAAGAATATCATATTGGTGTTGCGCCGGGTGAGATCCCCAAACTTGTTCTTTTACCAGGAGACCCAGACCGGTCAAAGAAGATTGCAGAGCGGTTTTTTGATAATCCTGAAGAGATTGCTAAGAAGAGGGAGTATTGGAGTTTCAAAGGAACTTGGAAGGATATACCAGTTGCAGTCTGTTCAACAGGTATTGGTTGCCCGTCAGCTGCTATTGCACTTGAAGAACTTGTGAAAGTAGGATGTAAGACGTTCATCAGAGTAGGAACATCTGGAGCAATAAGTCACAAGGTCGTTTCTGGAGACATTGTCATTTTTAGTGGATCAGTTAGAGATGAAGGAACATCGCGACAATACGTACCCATAGAATTTCCAGCTGTGGCTCATCCAGATACTGTTATTGCCCTCACAAAGGCGGCTGAGAAGCGAGGCGCTACATACCATGTTGGGATTGGTCATAGTAAAGATGCGTTCTATAGTGAACATCCAGATTATGTTGCAGACCCTGATAGTATGCGGAAGAAATGGACTGCTATGAAAGATGCAAACGTATTGGCCACAGAAATGGAAGCAGCTGCGCTATTTGTGATTGGTCACCTAAGGGGTGTCAAAGTAGGAGCAGCTTGTGTAGTTATTGGAGAGAATGTCGATCAAGAGGCAAAGATAGTTGGAAAACCTCCACTGGATGATTTGGTGACCGTTTCTCTAGATGCCTTAATATCAATATGAAATCTGAATAGAACTGGATCAGATTCCACTGAACCAGACTTTCTTCTGTACCGCCATAAGAAGTTCTTCTGCCTGATGTTTATCCATTCCAGTTAGAGTTACTAGTTGATCTGCACTAGTAGTGGCAAGATCTGTAGTTGTGCCAATCCCAGAATTAAGAATAAGATTGATCATTGGATCAGTAGTACCCTGTTCTATGAGAATATCTCTAAGGTTAGCGATAGAATCGGCAGTTGTAGGTGGTGCAACCACTTCAGGCATCTCAGATTCTGCTGAAACTTCTTCTTTTGATACTGTGGTGTCTTTCAACTCAGTAAGCTCAGGTATCTCCCCTTCATGACCATACTTGGCAATAAAAGAAGGACGAAGTAGTATCACACCTACTATAAATGAAAATAGCAGGAAGGGTACCAAGAAGAGATTGCTAATATCGATACCGATGATTGTACCTCCAGGACCAGGTCCAATCAATCCGTCTGTAATTCCATCAAAGAGAATACTATACCATGGATCACCAGAAATATCTGTTGCAATGAATATCCAAAGCGGTGAGAAGAAACCAAATCCACCTACTTCGAAAATTAGGAACTCTCTGAACATATCTCTCCGTACAACGAAGATGATAACTAAAGGAAGAATAGCTATTGCAATACTTGCTGCGAACCAAATCGCATAGATTTGCCGGAGTGATTCAAGAACAGCTGCATCTGCCCCGATTCCTGTTATATTGATAGCAGCTGCAACCAAGAAGATTACTCCTGGAAATACCGCACCAATGAGAACTCCATGTGCATATCTCACTGTTCAATCTCACCTCAGGACCACTGGTCCAAGCAATTCTAGGTGATGACACTTTTAGGTGTTTTGAGGATTCTGTTATCGAATCCAAAGCGTACATCTTACTGCTCCCGTTAGCCTTATGTGTTTCAAGGATTCTTCATGGACCGAGTGATTTGATTGAAACCATTCTTCGTCATCGGGACTAGACCTGAAATCATAAAGATGGCCCCAATTATTCATGAGTGTGAAAGGAGAAACATCGAACTATTCTTACTTCATACAGGTCAGCATTATTCAGAAAGTCTTAGCAGGCAGTTCTTTGATGATATGGGCCTAAGAGAACCCGATATGAATTTGAATATAGGTTCGGGAACACACTCTGAACAAACAGCGAAAGCTCTAGTCGGTATTGAGAAAGCATTAATCAAAGAGAAACCAGATATTGTACTTGTTCAAGGAGATACAAATGCAGTCCTATCAGCCGCACTTGCCGCAGCCAAGCTTGGTATTCCAGTGGGGCATGTTGAAGCTGGACTTAGAAGCTATGATATTCGCATGCCAGAGGAACACAACCGAAGATTAACAGACCATGTATCGAGCTACCTCTTTGCTCCAACTCAGAAATCAGCGGATATTCTGAAGAACGAGCAAGTCTGGGGAAAAATCTTCATCACAGGCAATACTGTAATTGATGCTTTAGAAAGTCGACTTCCATTGATCATGAATCGAAAAACCGTTGCGGACCAATTTGGTCTTGAGGAATTTGTTCTTCTTACAATGCATAGAGCTGAAAATGTCGACGACAAGAAAATTCTGACAGGACTTCTTGCGGGTATTCAATCATTAGATTCCGATATCATATTCGCTGCGCATCCGAGAACTGTTGCAAGATTGAATGAATTTGGATTGATGTCTGAAATTAAAGAAGATAATCGAATCCATATAGTAGAACCACCTGGGTATCTTGATTTTATCGCCTTGATGAAAAAATGCAATTTCATTCTTACTGATTCAGGAGGCATTCAGGAAGAAGCGACAGCTCCCTCTATCAACAAGAGTGTATTTGTTCTAAGAACTTCCACCGAACGCCCTGAATCTGTAGACTCAGGTCATGCAACAATAGTTGGAATTGATCCAGAGAGTTTTCCGAAGTTGATTTCATCCGCAATTGAAAAAGGACTTGAAAAAAGCAGAAAATGTCCTTATGGGGATGGAGATGCATCAAAGAAGATAATAGATGCAATTTATTAGACTCTCTGATGCGATTAAAATGGGTTCTTGAGCCGTTTCTGCCCATTTTTCATAGAACGCTTCAATATGGCCAAAGGGCGCGATAGAATAGGCCTCTCTGTAAAGCCTTATAAGTCATTAGCGTGCACTTTGAAGCACTCTTAGGAGGAGTGAATGTAACAATGCCGTATGTCGTTAAGAAAGCAGTTCAAGACTATGCTAAAAAGAATAATGTCCAAGTAGCTGGAGCATTCTACGCAGCTCTCGATGCTCAAATCGAAAAGTTGCTAAACGATGCTGCCAAACGGACAAAGGATAACAAGCGTAAGACTCTCAAGCCTTACGATTTGTAAATCCATTAGTCTAAAGATACCGGGAGTGGAAGCGTAATTGCTTCCACGACTTTATTTTTCATATCACCAATCTTATCAGCATCATAACTCGGTGTGAGTGCTACAGATAATTGGAGATTTTTTTGATGTACAGAGTCTGTCTTACAAATGATGACGGTCCTCGAAGTGACGGACTTCTAAGACTTGCGGATAAATTGAAAGATGATGTAGAACTCTTCGTTGTGGTCCCAGACGGTCAGAGAAGCGCCACTGGAAAGGCACTTACACTGAAGAGACCCATCAGGGTCACTGAGCAACACGAAAAGTATGGATATAGTTTTGTTACCCACGATGGCTTTCCTGCAGACTCTATCATTTTAGGTGAGTCATTCAATAGTGATATTGATTTATTCATTTCTGGACCTAATACTGGTGCGAATGTTGGCTACCAGAGTATGCTAACCAGTGGAACTGTAGGTGCAGCATTTGAGGCGGCATTACGGGGTACACCTGCCATTGCAGTGTCGCGTCAGGCAACTCCTGAAGAATGGTTCGATTCAACTGGAGCCACAAATGATTGCGAAAAAGTCTGTGATATAACAAAGGATTTAGCTATGCGAGTATTAGAAAAAGGAATGCCAGAAAAGATAGATCTCCTCAATCTGAACTTTCCATCTGATATATCCGAAACTAGCAAGCTAGTAATCACAAAACCAACTAGAATAAGGATGCATAACGAAATAGAACGCAGAGTAGACCCCAATGGTAGACCATACTATTGGTATCTAGGTATTGAAAAAGACCCACTTGTTGGAACAGATGCCTATGAGGTATTCATCAATAAGAATATTGCATTATCTCCTGTAATTCTAGAATGGATTAAAGATGCAGATATTGAACGCTTGGAACATTTCATGAAGGATTAACTTTCTTCAGTGCAGACCAAAGCGCGTCAGTTGTTGGTCTTGGAAGGTTCTGAAGTGATCCGTCAATGATAATTTTACGATGAGATGAATCTGATAAAACAGAACCAATTATCGTGGCTCGAACGCGGGCAGATTCAAGTTTATCAATCACATGAGTCACATTTTCACTATCACAACTAATCAGCATACTTCCACTGCTAATTAGGTCTAGTGGATTAATTTGTAGACTATCGCAAATCAGCTTGGTTGTTTTTGTAATTGGAATCAAATCACTATCTATCTCAAACCCAACTCCACTTGCATCACAAAGTTCATGTATTCCCCCAGAGAAACCTCCTTCTGTGGGATCATGCATTGCATGTACAAATCCTGTCTGAAAAGCAGTCACCCCATCCTTCACAACACTAATTGATTCCCGTAATTTTTGAGCTTCTCGAACAACGTCGGGACCCAATTTTTCTGTCAGGTATGAACTCCCTTCAGTGGCGAGAATCGAAGTTCCTTCAATACCAATAGATTTTGTCACTACCAATTTATCTCCAGGTTTAGCACCGCTAGATGTAACATATTCTCCTGTTGAAGCAACACCCATCATGAAACCAACAACAATAGGCTGGGTAATTTTTTCAGTGATTTCTGAATGACCCCCAGCAACTGAGATATCTAACATCTTCGCAGCTTCATCAATTTGATGCATTATCTTTCCAAGTTCATCCTTTGTGAAACCCACTGGAAGCATTATGGATGCTAGAAACCAACGGGGAGAAACCCCGAAAGTAGCAATATCATTTGCATTGACATGAACTGCTAGCCAACCTACATCTTCTACAGATCCTGTGATTGGGTCGGTTGCTGCTACTATAACTTGGTTTCCTATCTTAATCACTGCAGCGTCTTCACCGAGACTTGGTCCTAGAAGAACATCAGAATCCATCCGACCAAGCCTAGAGAATACAATGCTCTGAAGAATTTCTGGGGGCACTTTTCCCGGGAGCATACAAATTGTCCTCCTGCAAGGGTGCGCACACAACCTGTGCCTAATGCATGAAAAGCAAATTCATTGAAACCCAATACTGGGCACTCCTCGCTCACTATGACAGAAGGCATTTCTCAGCTATATGCGCATGTGAAAGACTGGGTCTTTGTTTTTAATCTAATCGAGAATGCAATATTTCTTGCTACTATGGTAGATATTCTTCCACCACACGTAAATCCTCTTCACTGAGTTGTGTCTTGGATCTACCTGCTCTGAGTAACGTCCCTAGAATTGATTTTTCTTTCATCAACGCCCTTGAGAGGAATGCACGTCCACCTGCTGTTCGTGCAACAACGTATGCACCGAATGTTTTTCGAAACTCCTCCACTAAAAGAATTGTTTCAATTGGGTCTTCCAAACCCTCTTTTTTAGTTCGTAGCATAGCTGCTAGTTCGAGTGCTTCGTGATAAGGCCGTTTTAAGAACTTGGGCCATTTTGTTTGTTCAGGATCAACATTCACCGCAGCAAGTCGAACATGAGCCTTTCGTAGTATTCTGGATGTTAGAATGAGGTCCTGAAGAGGTGTATACTGTTGATGCCCAGGACCCACAGATTGGGCTAATGGAATATTAGGTGAAAAATCGGATATGACAATCACAAGGGGTTCAATATCATTATTCCGCATTCGTTCTCTCTGAATTGTTTCCATTGCTTTTTTGAGGGCTTCAGCTAATGGTGTCAATCCGGAGATTTTCAAACGGCCTAAAGCTCGGTAAATCTTATTCCAGTTTGTTGTGGGGGCTTGGACCTCAACAGCCCCTGAATCTTTGAATGCCACAATTCCGGTTCGATCTTTTGAACCCCTAGTTTCAAGCTCAATACGTTCCAATAATTGACGTACTTCGGTCATACTTGCTTTCATTGAAAGACTAACATCGATAACAAGAATAATCGTAAGAGGTGTCTTTCCTGTAAATACATTCTCTCGGATATCATCCCTTGAAATTCTAATTGGCAAGTGAGTGGTTCCGCCTGTTCGCGCAACAGCAGCCATAACAGTGGAGGGGAGAGATATACTACCAACTTCTCCTACTGGAATTCTTGACCGAACAGGACGTCCATGTTTCATTGTGTCAGAGGCCTTCAGAGACCCTGCTGCTCTTGAACTCACCCTCTTCTTAATCCACCCTCCAGATGTGACTTTCGAACGTATCGTTGCTCTTTGACGAAGCTTCTCCAAGTTGAATAGTTCCTCACCAGTATCAATGTCAGGCATCTTCACAAAGAATCCATCATCCAATCCAAGAGGAGCATCTCTAATTTCAGACTTTGGACCGGTTACCAGCCTTTTTTTCTGAGAATCGTATGATTGAGTTGCTGTCCCCCATTCATCACCCTCCTCGGGAACTCCTTCTCTACGTTCTACTGTGTCAATCCCTGCAGCAGGTCCTCCAGATCTCCGAGTCATGACTTCAAGCCATTTGCGGATGAGTTTGCGTATCAACGGAATAAACACTACAGTATCTATGATTATCAAAAAAGGAGGAGGATATTGTAGTATCCAATACCCAAATACCCAGTTTATCGGGCTAGTGAAAATCCAAGCAAAATAGAGGAAGACAATCACCATCATAACTGCACATATAGTTCCCTTAATGGGGTCACCGTGAGGATTCCTTACTCTTTGAGCTTTTTTTTTTTGCCTTCCTGTCTGCCAAACTTGGCAAAAGATTTCTGACGTCCAAACCGACCGCCACTTTTCCTTGTTTCCCTGTCACCAGATTCATCTGGCTCTGCAGGAACCTCAGTCGGGGATTTTCGTCGATCTTTCTTCTTTGTGACTTCGTAAGCACGTGTTATAGCACGATCAATATCATCAGAGGATGGCGGTTCTAGTAACCCACCGCGTCTGGTTCTATGACTTAGAGTGAGCTGAGAGGCTAGCTTCATATCCTCTAAGCTAACTTCATTTCGATTTTCTAATGCTGCATGAGTAATTGCAGTTTTGCTGATGACAATGTCGGGTCTGACACCATCGACTTCCAATGCATCACATGCAATCGCAATAGCCCGAAGATTGATTTCAGGAAGAGTAACTTCATTCAAAATGTCTTTTGCATGAGTGATTTGTTCTCGTAGAGCCTGCTGATTGTCATCCCACTGTTCTCTAAATTCATCGGGATTATCTTCGAATCCGAGATTACGTCTTACTAGTTCCATTCGATCCTCAATAGTGTGGTGTGTACCAGCAGCGACATGCAATGCGAATCTATCAAGGAGTTGGGGGCGTAGCTCACCCTCTTCAGGATTCATAGTCCCAATTAGTACAAAGTCGGAGGGATGAGAAATGGAAATTCCTTCACGTTCAATGGAATTAATCTTAGTTGCAGCAGCATCTAAAAGATCGTCAACTAAATGATCAGGTAGAAGGTTCACTTCATCAACATATAGTACGTTCTGATGGGCTTCAGCAAGAATACCAGGTCGTAGAGCTTGAATGCCATCCTTGAGTACTCGCTCAATATCCACAGATCCAATCAAACGGTCCTCAGTTGTTGAAAGAGGTAAATTAACAACACGCATTTTCCTCTTCTTGGCTTTCAATTTCTCGCCCTTTGCGATCTTTGCACTACATTCATTGCACAGAAAATCTACGGTTTTAGGATTACAACCAAAACGACATTCTTCAACAATTTCCACATCTGGAAGCAAATCAGCAAGTGCTCTAACGACTGTTGTTTTGCCAGTTCCTTTTGGTCCGGATATGAGAACTCCACCAATCTGCGGATTGATACCATTCAGAACTAGGGCTAGTTTTAGTTTATCGAGACCAACAAGTGCTGTAAATGGCATTGTCGTTCGTTTAAGCTCGCCCAAGTGTATCTCAACCTGAATTCTTAGAAGATTAGACGTTCTAGTGATAAATAAGGATGTCCATTCCATCAATCCTACATGCTTATCAACAAGTATGCAGAATTACATATAGTCTAGGTTTCAGGTGTGTACCTTGATTTCTCATATATCTCATCTTGAATGTCCTCATTGTAGGAGAAAACATTCTGCAGATAGTATCAATGCATACTGTGTATGTGGAGGACCATTATATGCAATCTATGATATCGCTGGAGTAAGAGAAGAAATAGACTCTGGTGAGTTTCCTACAGAAACGAATTCGATGTGGAGATATTCACAGTTACTACCTGTGAAGTCACCTTCCTATATAATCAGCCTTGGTGAAGGATGGACACCTTTGCTTCAGTCTAGACATCTAGGGAAACATCTTGGTCTTCGAATGCTACGGATCAAGGATGAAACACAGAACCCAACTGGGAGTTTCAAAGATAGGGGTCTCTGTGCTGCAGTTTCTAAGAATCTCGAACTTGGAGCTACAAGCTTTGCTCTTCCATCAGCTGGTAATGCTGCAGTTTCTACAAGTGCATATAGTGCAGCCGCAGGAGTTCCAGCTCATATCTTCATGCCAGACGATACACCTGAACCGTTTTTTGAGTCTTGCAAGCTCTTTGGAGCGGAAACAGTTCGTGTTAGTGGAACAATATCTGACGCGGGGCAAGAGATGAGAAATAGAAATGAGAACTGGATGGATCTTTCAACAACAAAGGAGCCATATCGTGTTGAAGGTAAGAAAACTCTGGGGTTTGAAATTTCTGAACAAATGGGTTGGAATGTACCTGATGTAATCATCTGCCCAACAGGTGGAGGTACGGGAATCATAGGTATCTGGAAAGCTTTTGAGGAACTTGAAGCATTAGGACTCATCGGAAGTAAGCGACCAAGAATGTATGCTGCGCAGAGTGGTGGTTGCGCACCAATTGTCAGAGCAATAGAAAAAGGGACAGATAATCTTGAACCATGGGTTAATGGTGAAACCTTAGCTCTGGGTCTTCATGTTCCAAGTCCATTTGCTGGAAGATTGATACTTAATGCAATTAGAAGTTCAGGAGGAGGAGCTGTGGCTGTGGCTGAACAGGACATTGAACCAGTCCGTCGTATGACTGGAAAATTAGAAGGTCTCGATATTTGTCCTGAAAGTGCTGTTGGAATTGCTGGACTTCGAAATCTAGTCGAATCTGGTACAATCGATTATGACGAGGAAGTAGTTCTCCTCAATACGGGTGGAGGAGAAAGATATACCAACGTCAAATGATTATTGTTTTCGTGCTCTTCATCTTGTGGATCCCGATATGATATGAGGAATAATAGCTCGAAGATCATTCTCTCGGATAACAACTTGAGCGATATCAGCTACTTCCTGATCTTCAGGATTGAAGGCAATTGAGAGACCTACAATTGATAAAATCGACATATCGTTACGACCATCCCCAACGAAAGCAGTTTCTTTTAGAGTCATACCAAAATGATCTAGGATTGTGTGAATGTGCTCAGCCTTGTCAGCCCATCCGATTGTATCCTCTACAGTCCCAGTTAGGAAACCATCTTTGCGACCGAGCTTATTTGTTAATACGTATTCAATACCTGCTCGTTGTCCTATATCATCAGCCATGACATCAAGACCACCAGAAAGGATAGCTGTCTTAATCCCATGCTCATTTAGAGTCGTAATTGCTTCCCTAACTCCGGGAACTAATTCTGTTGCAGCTACCATCTCCATCACGCGGGATACAGGTTTTCCTTTCCAAAGAGCAGCATCGTAATCTGCCCACTGTGTGTAGTTTATCTCACCAGCAAAATATTGGTCAAAGTAGAGGCGACCTTCCTTGGTAGTACCAAATAATTCATGCAATCTCCACCAAACACTGCTATGTTGAGTTAGCGTTCCATCTACATCGAATACAACTAATCTGATATCCATTATTCATCGCACCTGTTGAAAAGTAGAGGTTTCCAAGTTTCAGCCTTCAGCCTCTCGTTCACGTTCAGCTTTTGCTTCCTTCTCAAGGTCAGCTAATAAATCATCTATCCGTTTCTCACCAGCTTTCTCAGCTGTTCCTTCAGCAGGTTTAATGCTACCCTCAACTTCAAGAGGTGGGAGAACACCTTCCTTCTCTAAAAGAATCTCAGCCTCCATAGCATCAAGTTGTCGATCAACTCGCTCTTCCATCTCAACAGTGGAATCTGCACCGGTGAGGTCTTCTGAGAGTAGTTCACCTGCTATTGAAATGTGTTCGAAAGACTCAGATAATTTGTCTAACTGCATTTGAATTTCTTCAGGACTGAGAAGTGACCGAGCTTCTGTTAATGCATCATTTGCAATAGTGAATGCTCGTAAGACTTCAGCCTGGGTCTTTGCTTCTTCCAGATTTAACAATGCAGTTTCAAGGGTCAAGAATTGTTGCTGATATCGCCCCTTTCGATTTTCTAGGTCTACAACAATGCTAAGATGAGACCTAGCCATACTTCGATTTCCTTTGGACATTGCTTCCTTTGCTGATTTTTGCTCCTCAACCATTCTAGTTTCGAGTCTTCTTTTTCTCAGGGTCAATGCATTCATTGTACCCTTCATCTCGAGAATTCCACGTTCTGTATTGACTTTCTTCTTGCCGCTTAGGAAGCCCATTGAAACCACCATGTAATGCTTAACAAATCTATATTTTTATTGAAACTTTTAAGGTCTTGTCTAACGTGGTTACTGCAAAGACTCAGAGTTTTCTGCTATATTTTAGATTGGTAATATAACCAAACCACACAAGTGATATAGAGAGTTCAAAATGAAAGGACTGTGGCATACAATGACTACGCTAAAGACCCTCAAAGATGCGGTATCTGCTGCAAAGACTTCCATACTTGAAAATCTCGACCAAGCTGCTGAACATACAGGAGAAGTGAATCCATATGGAGACAGGACCTTATTATTAGACATAAAGGCAGAGGATGAGATAATTGCAGTACTTCAGAGTTCAGGTATTGATTTTACAATTTTATCTGAAGAAAAGGGAATCATCGGAACTGACAAGAAACCAGAATACCTTGCGCTAGTTGATCCGATTGATGGGTCAGCTAATTTGAAGAGGGGAATTCCACTTGTGTCGGTTGGAATTGCTGTTGTTCCCAACAATGATATCATGACCTCTGATGATGCAGAAATTAGCATAATTGATTCAGTGTTTACTGATGAAACATATATTGCCATCAAAGGAAAGGGAGTTACAAGAAACGGGAAGAAAGTTAAGGTGGCAAAACCTATTGCATTAGAGAATGCGATTATCTCCTACGATACCAAGAGAACCTTTGATCCATCGTTCGTTGAGAGTTCAGTCAGAACAATAAAATCAGTCCATGATACTCGGAGAACAGCAAGCAATCTTCTTGATCTGTGTTGGACCGCTGCAGGCTTTCTTGATGGCATGGTCGACGTGAGAAACCTCCTTCCAATAATCCATCTCTGTGGAACCCATATGGTCTTCGAAGCTGGTGGATATGTTGTTGGGCTAAATGGAGAGAGGTTTGTTAGTTCCCTTGAACCAGATGTAATGATGAATTTTGTAGCTGCCTCAAATGAACAATTGGCAAAACAAATTCTCAGTGTGTATCAAGGAAAATCATTCTGAATCATAGTTCATATCCGATGCTTTATTAGAAATCATCAAGTGCGTTTTCTTCGATTACTATGGCTAAGTCAATGGTACCTCCTGATGTCGCTGAAAACATGAAGGGAATAAAGCACAAAATTGTAATCCTTTCAGGCAAGGGAGGGGTTGGCAAAACAACAGTTGCAACTAATCTAGCAGCATCGTTTGCTAAGAGAGGGAAATCCACAGGGATTCTCGACGTTGATATCTATGGACCCAATGTACCAAAACTACTAGGTCTAGAAGGAAAACGTCCAACTGTTGATGATGAGTTCATCGAACCAGTACCTGGTCCGCTTGACATGAAAGTAATGAGCATGGGATTCCTTCTCCAAAAAGATGATGATGCCGTAGCATGGAGAGGTCCCCTAGTTGCGAAGGCCATCAGTCAATTTCTTGCAAATGTCAGATGGGGAAACTTAGATATTCTCGTTGTGGATCTACCACCTGGAACAGGTGATGAAATTCTTAGTATTCTTCAATCAATTCCAGATATCGATGGTGTGGTAATAGTATCTACTCCACAAGAAGTCGCCGTTCTAGACGCGCGTAGAGCTATTCAACTCGTTGAGAAGATGGGCGTTCCTATTATGGGAATTGTCGAGAATATGTCAGAATTTGTTTGCCCGAAATGTGGTGAATCATACAAGATTTTTGGTGAGGGCGCGGCTAAGAAAGCATCAGAGGAGTATGGAATAGAACATCTTGGAACACTTCCATTGGATCCAAGAGTAATTACTTTGAGTGACAAGGGTACTCCCTTTGTAATTGAAGAGCCTGATTCAAAGGTGGCAATTGCCTTCTCTGAACTTGTTGATAAACTTGCAAACAAAGTAGGATTAGCTTAGAATATTCCTGATGGAGATATATTGAGAATTGAGCGCAGATGGAATTTATTAATCCTCTTCGCTCTTTTCTTCTACTGATTCTTCAATCTCATCAAGATCTGGTTCTTCTTCTGCTTCTTGATCTTCTAAGGGAATGTCCTCTGCAACATCTTCAGGCGAATCCTCTACTGCACTGTCTTCTGTTTCTTCATCAACTGGAGCTTCATCACCTACGTCCTTTTCCTCATCAGGTTCATCTTTCACAGAATCAGAAGTTACTCCAGGTTTGAGTTTTAGGATATAGAGATATGCAATAAACACACTCACGAGTGCAAGACCCAGAGTTATCCAGAGTGTGCCATCAAGACCAAACCATGCAGCAGGATTGATTGATAGTTCCGGTCGTGGGACATCAAAGATTACGTGCTGGAACCACATTGGAATAGTGAATGCCAAAGGTATGCATATAGTCACTAACAGGATAATAGACATGATTATCTCTGCTGTGTAATTCAAAATTCGTTTGAGGGTGCTATCTACTGCTTTCTTTGCCATTGACACGGTTACTCGCCTTGGCTTGGAAAAATTCATACTCCTTTAAAACTTGCTGGCAAGATAATGTTTGTACAAGAAAAGGGAGGAGAGGAGGAGGGGTCCATAAGGAGAAGAGAGGAGGGGAGTGACAGATTCGCGTTTGGACCCCTATCCAAGATATAATAGGAGTTAATAGCATATAAGCATTGTTGATATGAATTGAGAGAGGGTATACTCGAGTTCTAACTTCTAAAGAATATCATAATACTTATCGGTAGGCAAACATATCGATTTTCAGTTATTTGTAAACAGAATGTCAGATAGGGGACTCCAATGGATAAGGCCAAAAAATCACCATGGGAGAGCCAAGTAGTACTATTACTGTTTGCATTGTTTTTATTCAGTTTTGTGATTACTGGAATTTCTGGTTTTGCGTGGAATATCCTGAGCTTAAATCAATTCACTCTAGGTTTTGTAATTCTTTCATTCTTGCTGGTAGTTTCAGCAGGTGCTGTTCTAACATATTCATTTGTTTCATTCTCTCAAAATCGGGAAGTAAGACATCTGATGCTTCTACTGATGAGTGCCAATTTAATCCTCTGGACATTCCTATTCCTTCTTTCACATCCATCCTCAGCGAACTGGTCTGCGTTCTTTTCTGACAAAGACAGAAATCGGACATTGGCCATAGCTTTTGTTTTAATAATAATTCCGAGTGTTCTTCTCGGTTCATTCACTGGCGAGTTAAAACCGTCAAGACCAAGCGTCGTTCTTTTAATCACATGGGGAGCCATTATTATGCCCTTCATAAGTTTGTGGCTATTTTTCAGTAGTGAACCAGTGATCATTATGGTGACCTCAGAAGGAGGAATTCAAGGACTTACAACGATTGGAATAATAATCTCCCTTGGTTATTTAATTTGCCAGATTGTTGCCCTCCCACGCCTCTTTCAAAAGTGGTGGAAAACTAAAGACTCGATTGACCTTTCCTTAATGCTAGCTCTCATTCTCTGGATCGTTGGAACAATCTTTATCATAATTCTCTGGGACCCACTTCAGATTGCAGAGTTAATCTGGATGACCACAATAATTGCCGGATTTATTCTGATAGCAACTGTGCAATTTGTGACATCAATCATTAAACCCCATAGCTTTTTGGAAAGCCTAGTCTTTCAACGAACACAAGAGTTGAACCAATCAAAACGTGAGAGCGATTTCTATCTTAGTATGTGGACTCATAAATTAGGGAATTTCCTCCAAGGCATGGTTACTTACCTCGATATTCTAGAACATGCATCCCAGAATAGTGAAGATGATAGTAAGACTCGAGCTGTTGCGAGAGACCTTAGTAGAGAAGCAATAATTGTGAATCAGCAGGTCACCAACCTCATGAGAATCAGAGAAAGACAACATCAAGTATTATGGCCAGTGAATTTACTGCAAGTTTTCAAGGAAGCAGTGAATTCCACGGACCAAATGATTGGAGCACGGAACTTCAGCATCGAGCGTGTGAACCTGCAAGATCATGCTGTGTTGGCTGATAACTTCCTACCGTTGGTGTTTCAAAGCTTGATATCTTATCATTACAAGAATAGAATCGAAGACCAGCCAATAATTTCAATCGCAATGGAAACGGATGATGATAATCTTGAGATCAATTTCAAGTCACGCGGAGAGAATATTCCTCAAGAACTAAGAGCTTTCATGGAGAGCGGTGAAAATATGGATAAGATAGCTCTTGACTTAGACTTGTTCACAGTCAAACTGTTACTTTCCCGATATCATGCTTCAATAAGATGTGAACGAAATGAAGATACTTCTGAGAATCTGTGTATTCTTCATTTTTCAACACACAAGAAATAGAGAGAGAGAAAGGGGGTCCGTAGAGAACATGGAGAGAAACATTGTTTCTGAGAGAGAAGGACCCCCTGGCCCTTACAATTTAATAGTTTAGAATATATTTAAGGAAAATGCGTATTGCGAAGAGTCTAGCTAGGTATTTTGACTTCATTCGATCTTTTTACTTATTTTTTTAAGTCAAAGTGAGAACGAAAGGGCGTATTTTGTATTTATCGCAGAATGAAATCTCAATATTGCGATATTTACAAATTTTCCATAGTATTATTGAATATTCCACAATTCTTATATACAAATTTGTATTAATTAATAGTGAAGCGTGAGAGGCGCCAACTCCCTCCTGAAATCCTAACACATCCTCTCCTCCTAAAATTTTCCCTCTTGGGAAAAAAACGCAAGCAAACGATTTTTCGGCGCCTCTCATTCTTTGACCTTGTCGCGCTACCGCACCCAGTTTTTCAAATCCAATTGATCAAAAATCGTTACAAGTAGAAAGTATAAGGAATACCTCAATCAGATTGTGGGAATCATGTTCATTTCAATGGGAGCATAGCCATGTGAGAATACTTCCACAACGAAAGGATCACTGGCTTCAGCAACCTTTGTCCAAGAACCATTATCTCGTCGGTAGTAGGCAAAATGTGAGTTTCCATGTCTAATTTCAATGATGGACTTGGTTGGAAGCGTTGTTAGATCCTTGGTCACAAGATAGTTTGAGGAGTTTGAAGATTCTTCTTCTGGCTGTGAGAGATATACTGGAAAGATTCCTTTAACGTCAGGTAGAAGCAAAGCGACATGAGGTCTATCAACTGGATTCCACTTCTTTGGCACCGGTGGGTAGCGGCAGGTGAATGCTCCGGTTGCAGAACGGAGTACCAAATATGTTCCTTCGTCAATCGATGACATGTCTGTGTTAACCTCTAGCGTGCTATCGTTTCGATCCAGTTTCTTTGATGACAATTTTTCTTCAACAGCACTAGAAGTACCTATTGCTGGAGCACCGATGTCATCATCGAAAATACTGCCTGTCACATTATACTTAGTCGCGAATGTGTATATAACCTTCAGTTCGTTATAAAACAGATATTTGATACTCTAAGACTACATCTAGGTCAAGTTTCAAGCCAAACTGATAGAAGTTTTTAGTCGTCTATAAAAATCTCAGAAACACGAATAGACTTACTAGAATGTGATTTAACAACAAGTCAGTATCGAAAAAGTATACTTAACAAATGGCCATATACTCCTAGACCATTTTTGATTTTCTTGATAGAACTTCTTCAAGAATACAATCAAGTGATTCAAACACCTGCGTTGCTCCTGCATCTAATAATGCACTCGCAGAAGTTTCTCCTGTTGCAACACCCCAGAATTCAATCCCTGCTCGATCCGCAGCTGTACCATCTATTAGTGCATCACCGATGTACACAGCCTCTTCTGGCCCCACATTCAAGTCACCAATAATCTTCACGAGTCCATCAGGATGCGGCTTGGGAAGTGGAGACTCATGTCTAGTCTGAATGATTTGAAAGTGTTCAACGAGTGGTATCTGTGTCAATATCTTATCTACAGAGCTCCGACCATTGTTCGTAAGAATGGCTGTGAGAAATCCAAGAGCACGAATTTTCTTCACTACGTCAAGGGCTCCAGAAAGAGGCTCCGCACTTTCCGCTGCAGAACCCTCATGTCTATCGAGAATGATATCTACTTCACGCTCCATAATAATCCAGTCATCAAGTGAGTACCCATTGGATAGAAAATAATCTCTTGCTTTTGCAGTGGAACTTGATATACCATCAGCAGGTTCCAGGATTTCTGCAGGTAATCCTTTTGCAATATAGTATTCTTTTGTATCCGATCTCATCGCCTCTAATGGTAGTGCAAGTTTGGTAATAGTACCATCCATATCGAACACCAAGGCCTTGAGCACCATTCGTCACCTACTCGTCATCAAAAAGATATACTCTTAAAATTACCCCATGTGAGTGCGGTTAGTATCCATAGTCTTCATGAACAGCTTCACTTCATTTTGAATTTGGGTGAGAGAGTGATGATAGAAGTGGCCTTCATTTTCAATGGATACACATTTGACCTCTCCGTTAATTTGCGTGGAGATGTCATTCATATTTTCAAAAGGAACTGTCAAGTCAGAAGCTCCATGAATCATGAGGACTGGACAATCGATCCGAGCGAGTTGTGTTGCTTGGTAGGCACCTTCCTGAAAGAGAGCAAGTGAAGAGCTTACAGAAACCAGAAAATCAACTCTGTTGGTTGTACAAAATCGTAAAGCTGTAGAACCACCAAATGAATACCCAGCAATCCCTTTCAAATTAAGTCCTAGATGTTGCAGTATTCTCAAGGCAGCAGTTGCATCATCTACAGCCCCAGGAATTCCATCATAGTCTGATCTTATGTTAACTCCTCTGAAATTGAATCTAAATGTTGCAAAATCAATATCAAGAAAAGTATTGATCAAAGAACTAACAACAGGATTGTTCATGTCACCCCCATATAGGGGATGTGGATGAAGTACTAAGATTACAGAACTTGCTCCAGTTCTTGGTTTTTCTAGTATTCCCGAAAGCTCTGATTCTCCGACTTTGAACTTGATTTGTTCTGAAATCAATATTGCACCACAGATATTCTATGTTTTTGATAATCCTTTTACACAGGGACCATTTTTCATCTCAATGAGGATGATTCGTATTACTTTAGTGTTCTCGTCTAATTTGAAACCTACATAATATGAAACAATTATCTTTAAGGTGGGAATGATTTGAGGAGAACGAATACAATGAAACTTCCATCATCCATTAAGCCCGATAATATGAAGAATTTGGTGGCTCACTTCCCCCAATTACTTAGCACATTACAAATTGAATCAAGTATATTGAATACTGCAAGTGAATTTCATAAGGATGGGCTGAATGGAATTTGCTTCTTGGGTATGGGAGGAAGTTCCATCGCTGGTAACTATGTAAGAGCCCTCTTATCTAAAGAATCAAGAATTCCAATTAGTGTGACAAGAGATTATTTGCTCCCTACCTATATAGATAGTAAATGGGTCGTAATTGCGATTAGTTACTCAGGAAATACTGAAGAAACCTTGTCATCATTATCTATGGCGAATGAGGTCGGTTCTAGAATTATAATAGTGACCTCAGGAGGTGGGATGGCGCAAGATAATAAGCATCCAATCATTCACTTACCAAAGGGACTTCAACCAAGAGCAGCATTACCACTCATATTCTCTGCAGTCTTACCTGTCGTGGAAAGCCTAGCAGGCCTGAAGATAACAAAATTTCAATATCTAGAAGAAGTACTTGTCAAAAAATCCAATGGTTGGAATAAGTGGCTCGCTCCACCACAAGAGGTCGCAGAATCTTTCATTGGAAAGATGCCATTATTCATTGGAGCCAGACATCTAGCTCCGGTAGCATATAGAGCAAAATGTCAGATTAATGAAAATTCCAAAGCGCTTGCATTCCATTCAGAATTACCAGAATCCAATCACAATGAGATTGAAAGTTTTGTAAAGACAAACGGATGTTCGGTCATACCAGTCTTTTTGAGAAGTGGTCTTGAGCCCACCAAAATCAATAGAAGGTTTGATGTAACATATGAGATGTATCTTGAAATGGGACTTAGTCCTATCAATCTTTTAGCTTCTGGAGATACACGCTTGGAAGAGATGCTTGTACTAACACACTTCCTCGATATGATTTCAGTCGAGTTGGCAGAATTATGTGGTATCGACCCAGTCAGTGTTGAGAAAATAAAAGAACTCAAACACCGACTTAGTACATGATTGGACTGGGTTAAATTATTGTAGTAATTGTTGTTTCGAAGTAAAACCACCGGAAAGTGATTGTTCCAGGTTCATCAAAGACTATGAAGGAGTAACTAAATTCTATATCCCAGTTCCATATACCAGATGTATCAGCATCTAGAATTGCCTGTCTATCATTGAAGGTTGCCGAATTGCTCAATGAATAATTTCTATTGAATTCCGGATACAAGTACTGGTCCACAATTGGGGGTACATATGTAAAAGCCGTAAGGGATAGTGAGTCGTTATTTAGTGTAACTTTTGCACGCATGTGAGTAATTCTAACGTTCCCCTCTGCAAGTGAATCTGTGGCAAGATTGAAAGTTAGTCTAAGACCTGGATTTATAGATTCATTTGTGTGATCAATCCCACTAACTCGTACTTCAAGTAATGACACATCCAATCTTCCAGCAAGTGAATAACTACCGCCATAAAACGCGGCATTACTTACTAGAAACCCAGAGCTTACAACAGCAATTATGATTACTGACACGACAATGATATTTTGTGTACGTTCACTTGCTATCATCTAATATCACACTTCTAATTTTGTTATGTTATTCATATCATCCTTACGCTCCACGCAGTTATGCTCCAAATAATGCCATTGTCGCGAGATGAACCGCCCATGGAAAGAGGGCAAGAATGGCAGGAAGTGGAATACCTGGCAATACTTCATTTTCTTTCGCAATAATCGTTGCATTGATTATTATTCCGACAACGGCAAGCAACATTGACATTGCCCACACATGTATAGGGAAGAATAAGAGCGAATGTGCAGAGATTAGGGAGAAAGCGATGTAGTCACCGACTCCCACAGCCGCGCCCCTGGATTGAATTCTTGCATAGTCAAATGGATCATCACCTAGTGTGTCAATCATCATAACGTCTTCTGCAGCTGGAGAATACTTCGTTAAGTAATAGTCTTCAATTACGACAGATATCACAAGTACAAACATGCTCGCAGTAATGAATATGACTCCAAGAAAGGTTCCAAATACACTTCCGTAGAACACAACAAAGAGATTCTTCATGACGGGTGGAACCGAGTCCATAATGATGAAGATGAATGACATCAACAGAACTCCAAGTGAAGCAATTGACAATAAGCTTGGTAACAGAGAAGGAGTCGATCCTTTGAAGAGAAGTAGGAATAATGACTGACCAAGGATGAAGAATGAAGCTGTAAGGATGGGTGAAACTACAAACGCTACAATTGTCCTTTTTGTACTGGGTCCTCTTTTCTGAATTATATAGAACAGTGAAAAGACAATTAGAGTCCCAAGACCTGTGGAAACTCCAGCTTGGAGAATAATCTCCTCAATTGTATAGAAGCGGCTATTATTTTGCAAGACCTCACCAACTAAGGCTGAATCTAATAGCATTCCTGCAAGCAATGCACCAACAATTAACGGTAAAGCGGAAATCAAAATGAGACTCAATCGAGTTCTATCAAATTTCATTTTCTAGGACCTCAATGATGATGATGATTTTCATATTAAAGAGGCTCTCTTTCGCGCAATATCAAGTAGCTATTGAATAGCACATGATTCATGATAAAATGAGAATGAAAAAAAGAAAGGGAAGGGGACAAATGTCCCCTAATATTCTGAAGACTACTTCTGCCTGAGCAGAACAAAGCCACCAACAAGTATGATAACAGCTGCACCGACTGCACCAGCAACGATTGCTAAAGTGAAATCAAAGTCTGTTGGAACAGTGGTAGTTGTTGTTGTTGTTGTTGTTGTTGTAGTTGTTGTGGTTACTGTTCTATCAGGAGCATAGTGGTAAGTTGGGTTGTAACTAAGCTCGTAGAATTCACCGGCTTCTATGTCAGTGATCTGATACGGACCACAGTTCACGTTTGGCTCTGCGGGATCAAACACTGGGTTCCAGGTGTTCCAACCTTGGTAACCAATTCCAGTAACATCATTGAAGATGTGTTCAGGAATAATGGTGTCGTATGCCCAGTTACCGAAGTGCCAGTATGACTCAGTGTTGTACTCAAATACAACTCTGTATGGAGTAGGTGCGTATGCTGCAACCAAGTCACCAGTGTCAGTGCCTGCGGGGTTGCCGTATTGTGCACTTTCGTAAGCATAGGTTAGGCTGAAAGCAACATCATCTGCGGTCAATTGTTCACCATCACTCCAAGTTGCATTCTGGATGATGTCGATAGTGAATCGAGTATGGCCTTCAGGAACGTCTGGATTGGTCGTGCTGGTTTCGGTTATGAAGGACTCTGCGAGATCAGGCCAGGGGTTAAGGTCTGGACCGAAGGTGAAGAGTGATGACCATAGCTCTGAGTTGATTGCTGCAGCGTAAGCTGAGTTTGTGACGTAGATGTTGAAGCTGTCAGGCTCCTGGCCAAGAGAAACGGTGACTGTACCACCAAATGATCCATCGATTTTCTTGATATTCCTCATGGTCCAAGGACCAGAGATGTATCTACCAAGATCTTCAACATGATCCTTGAAAACATCATTTCTGTAACCCTGCATGTATTCGTTCTCATATACGACGAGCCTGGGCACGTTGTAATGGAGAATCTCCTGCATTGCAGCAGATGCATCATAGACTTCCTGATATGTGGTTCCATAGAGGAGTGCATCTCTGTAGGTATCGTAGGTTGCATTTCTGAAGTTGGTCGGGTTCTGGTAATTAACATCTGCGTATTCTGACCAGTACTCGTATGCAAGCCAGTCGACGTCATTGCTGTAGAAGTTTACGGCGAAGAAGACCATGTCATAATCGCCATGGCTGTCCAGCCTTGAGATGTACTCGTTGAAGTCTGCAGCCTTTGCCTTAGCGTTAACGCCAAGACGACGTAGGGCTTCAACACCAATCCGTGCTGTACCACCAGCAATCTCTTCTGAGCCGGATCCGTACTCGATAGTGACGTCAAATGGACTGTTGTCAGGAGCAAGCAGGAATCCTGTAGCTCCATCAATTACGAAGCCTGCGTCAGCTAGCATTTGCTGACCCTTAGCTGTTTCGTCAGAATAGAACTTGTATGTGAAATCGTCCTCAACACACCATCCGTTAGGATAGGGTACAAGTGAGTCGTGTTCCTGTGAGTGACCATTCATAATATCGTCAGTAACAGCATATTTGTTAAACGCATATGCAAATGCTCTTCTAAAGACTGACATGTTCAATGGATATTTGTCACAATTTATAGTGATGTGACCGTACCCATTTCGTAAAGCCTTAAAGACACTGATGTCAGGATCTGCACCCAATTGGTCGAGATAAGATGGATTAAAGAAGCTATTATCCATTTCAATCGTTCCAGCTTGAAGTGCGAGAATCGTCTGACTAGGGTCTACAATCACTTTGTACACAAGTTTGTCCACGTATGGACCAGCATTGAGATCACTTGGTACATCAGCTGCTACTGAAAGAGCAGGTGATACCGCCATGAAAATAAATGCAGCGGCAAAAGCGAGTGCTACCATTTGCTTATTTCTATTAGTAAGCATATTCTCTCTATCTCCTTTTCGTTCCGAGTCGAATTCGGATAAATCTCGGTTAATTGAGGACAATAAAAGGCTTGTGTTTCAAGAAGTCTATGTGTAAAGAGAAACAATAGCTATGATTGTTTCGATATATATCGAATAAAAAAATAGAACATCGAAAGAAAATAGATGAGTGGGTCTTGTAAAAAAGACCCAACTCAATTATTCTGACTACCCGTACTTGATTCTGGGGTCGAGTACTCCGTATAACAAGTCTGCTATGAAATTCGCCAATATCGCAGTGATGGCAATGATCATGAAAATGGTTTGGATGACCGGATAATCCATACGAAGAAGACTGGTGAATATGTATGATCCCAGTCCCCTCCACGTGAATACAGTTTCCGTCAACGTCGCACCATTTATCAGAAAGCCAAAATTCATTGCAATTATTGTCACCATAGGAAGCATTGCATTCTTCAGACCGTGCTTGTAGAGCACTTGGTTCTCATCCAGACCCTTTGCTCGTGCTGTCAAAATATAGTCCTCTGTCATGACATCAATCAAGTTATTGCGCATGTACAGAAAGTATCCACCATAACCACCGACACCAAGTGTAATCATCGGTAAGAATAGATGGTGCAAGACGTCACCTGCAACCATTAACGCCCCGAATGGATCTGTTCTAGCCACTTCCCAGACTTCATAACTTATGGTGCCGAATTGCGGGAATCCATATCGAACACCCCACATGATCTCAGTCCATTCTGGGAGCATGAAACCGAAGAGAAGTAAAAGCATCATCCCCAACCAGAACACAGGCAGAGAATATATGAACAGCGCCACTGTGACTGCACTGACATCTTTTCGTGAGCCAGGCTCTGCAGCAACCTTGACACCAGTCCATATACCTAAGAGTATTGCTACCATTGAAGACGTACCCATCAACAGCAATGTGTTGGGTAGACGCTCAACAATATGTGTAATAACTGGTCGCTGGGTTAAGAATGAAACTCCGAAGTTACCTGTGAACATACTGACAACGTATCGCCAAAACATGTAGATCCAGTCAAAGATGTCTGGGTCAGGTACGAGACCGAAGTTTGC
>SDBT01004081.1_pt1 | contig 24905 bp, 23 predicted proteins | sample 2277101 | NCBI WGS metagenome assembly SDBT01 (sample SAMN10404973, study PRJNA504765) | marine sediment metagenome | isolation source: marine sediment core GS10_PC15, 103 cmbsf | place: Arctic Ocean: Southern Knipovich Ridge | collected 2010 | reverse complement strand
GCGACAGCTTGAGTTCCTTGTTGAATATTGCCCGCGAACGGACCAATTGCTATAGCTGATTCCCCCTGGCGGTTCGCAGCCGTAAAATATCCGACAGCAATAGCGCGGCGACTTTGTCCCGTACAGCCAGCACAATCACCGATAGCAACTGCACGTTCTCCTTGGGCACTCGTTCCAGCATTAGTCCCGACAGCAACAGCGTTAATGTTTTGCGTTGCCGCTCCCGCTCCGTCCCCGACAGCAACGGCGCTTCCCCTTTGGTCAAAACCTCCCGCTCCCGGACCAACTGCAACAGCTGAAGATCCTTGTCCCGTACAGCCAGCACAAAAACCGATAGCAACAGCTGAACCATTCGCAGCGCCTTGGTTTTGCCACCCCGCCTGATAACCGATAGCAACACAGTCCGCGTGCTGGCTAAAACCTCCCGCATCCAGCCCGACAGCAACAGCTCGTGATCCTTGTCCCGTACAGCCAGCACAAAAACCGACAGCAACAGCATAGCTGAATTGGTTTGTCTCTCCCGCCTTCTGACCGACTGCAACAGCACAGCAGCTTTGGTTTGTACCTCCCGCATTCTGACCGACTGCAACAGCTCCCTCAATTTGTCCTGTACACCCAGCACAAACACCGATAGCAACAGCAGATAGTTCTTGTTTATCTTCGCCAGCTCTCCAACCAATGGCAATTGCCTGTCCTTTTTGAGTGTTGTATCCTGCTCTTGTTCCAATAGCGATAGAATGTTTTACTCTGTCGTTTATTTCCCCGGGACCGGCTGACCCGTCTCCCTGCATTATCTCACCCGCCGACGATCCTATTGCTATGCATTGATCCATTTGTTGCTGATATGCCGCTTTTGTACCAATAGCAATTGCGCCCGTTAAACCAGCCGTCTGGTCACCATCTGCGAGACCGCCGCGCCCTTGCTGTTCTCGTCCGGCGCCGACCCCAATAGCTATAGATTGAGGACCCTGCCAAAGATAACCAGCTGCTATTTGGTTGCCCACAGCAAAATCGGCGTCACGACCATATATACTTCCAATTGCAATCGCACCACCCCCTTGATTTTGAGCTCCGGCTAAGTTACCAATTGAAATGGCGCCTGTTGAAGCTCCGGGTCCGGTATACCCGCCATTTGTTGAGTTAGAACCCTGGTTAGTCTGCCCTGAGGGTATTGCGCCTGCCTGAGTACCACTCGTATGCCAACCAATTGAAATTGCATGTGTACCCTGGGCCTTGTTACCCGCCCGTCTACCTACGGCAATGGCTCCATATTCCGCCGTCGCTCCCGATACTGACTGGACAAAGAGTGCTTGCGCCTCGCACCCAATGTGAACATTGGCTGCACCGTTATTGCCGTTGAGATCCGTAGAACCCGGTAGCCATTGTAGCGGTGGTGCGGCGCCGAGCACGCCGTCGGCGGTGGTGCCGGTACCATCATTCCACCATAGATAATCCGAGAAACAGTTTCCCTTAACTAGTGGACCAGTAGCACCGGTAGCACCGGTAGCACCGGTAGCACCGGCAGCACCGGTAGCACCGGTAGCACCAGTAGGTCCGGTGGGTCCTGTGGCGCCGCGATGTGTGAGTGGTCCAGCAGGTCCTGTCGGCCCCTGTGGTCCTAAATCGCCTTTTTGACAACAACAATCAACTTTTCCAACTTTACAATTTAAATATCTATTATAATTAGAATACGACATTATAATATATAATAGTATAAAAAAAACATGATTTATATCTATATTATATGTTAAATCACAGATTATCAACCACCATGGTAAAGCGTGTTAAAAAGGAAATTAATAAGTCTCAACTTAATGTTATACTTGTTGATAATCAATATATATATGCACCACTAAAATTACACCCAAATCTCCAGAAGCGCGCCGAAGCTGCGGGATTAGATCCAGCTTTAGTCATTACTTTACATGAATATCCGTGGAAAGTCCCACAAGTACATTATTTTTCCCATCATGTCTCGGCTATATATGGGTGCGGGGCCAATAGGCTAATGGATGAGATATATAAAATGAGAGGCGAGGCGAGCTGTCTATGTTGCTCATCTATACTCTGTAGCAATAATTGGAATGTCACTCGCGGTATTAAGGAAATAATTGATGAATTTATTGATTTAACAACTCTCAAAGCTCGTGCACAAGAACGAAAATTCTGTAATAGAATCCAAGAGAAGTTTTTTATGTGTGTAAAAGATTCTGATGGAAATGATTCGCTAAAGTGTTTACCATTATCTGACTATCGCATATCAGATTTTCTTTGAAATGATATTAGAAATTCTAAACTAATATTATTAATGGAAGAGGAGAATATTAATGAATTATTACAGGCTTTAGATAATGACAGCAATGATACGATAATGGGTCTCACTTCGCGAAGAATTAAATCTGATAAAAATGATATATTACAAAGATTACAGATTACAGGTAAAGATTTAAAACTTTATCATAAAAAATTAAAGAATTATAGATATTGTAGTAAAATACAAGATCTACGTTATGGATTTTATATAAGATGGATACCGCTTAAAAATCCGAATAATATTTATCTAACAAATGGCGGCATTATATGTGATATGAAAGCAATAAATAAACATCTTCATGTCATATGCAAAAATAATTATAACCAATTAATGCAAGTTCCCTTCGATGAAAGTATTATATTTCAAAAACTTTCAGATCAAGAAAGAGTAATTCTTGATATTTTAGATTATTTAAATAAATAGTTATCCCAATCTAACCTTTGTTTTAATTTTCTTGACTCTTGGGTTTTTAGTGGCAGATGATATATTGACTGTAACTTTCGGTTTTCGCTTACCAAGGCGCTTAGCCAATTTTGTTCGTTCTATAAAGGTTTGAAGAGAAGTTATATTTAATCCAGTAATTTTAGTAAATACATCACCTAATGCAGGAATTGATAGTTGAATAGATTCATCACGACTTAATAAGGCATATATAGGACTATGATTTGTTTCAGCGTTTGCGTATGCTCCTGCGAATATTATGAAGCAATTTGTAGGACTTTCTTTTAAAAATGAAATATATTGTGAGAATAAGGTGGGAATTTTTGTACGACATAGTACGATAAGTGGGATATTATAATAATTGGCTAAAAGGAAAAAATCAAGTGTACTCAAATAATAATTAGTAGGAGTTATAACATCGGTTAGAGGAACTCCATTCTGTATGGATCGTACTTGGTCTTTTTTTCCTTGCTGTTTAAGCAAAATCAAAATGGCATTAAAAGTTTCACTTCTAGATAATGTTTTATAACTTTCTACTAATGTCTGTAGTATTGACTGTAGTGTATGATTTTCTGCGGGTTGGTGGATATTTAAAATATCTTTTATAAGTTCCCATGAGCAGTTATTACTAGTTTTAAATTCAAGAATACTATATTCTTGGAACCCCGCTGCAGCCCAGCGACCTAACATAAGTCGTTTATTCTGCGAATCGGTTACTATACACTGATTAATGGTTTGATCTTTTAAATCATATGACATATTGAATGTATTTGCATAAGGAACCGACTCGGCTGGTTCAGTGATACCCCATGTATTAGTATTTCGGATATATGGATTAATTTCCTGTGTTACAAGATCTTCAAAATAGTCACCATATAATAGATCTTCCAAGAGTATAATTTCATTATCATTAAGATTATAGGAAATATTTTGGAATGATAGAAATGTCTTTGGAACAAATATGAAGGTTCTAATTCTATCAAATTTAATGAGTTCGTTTGCAACCCGAGCAAAATATTGCATTTCATTATTACTCCCACTTATAAGATTGATTTTGGGCAACATCATTTGGCATTTCCCGGGTTCCCCGGCTGCTCCTGGGACAAAAGAGCAATATTCTTTTTGATTACAACGGTCACCTACCATGTTAAGACAGACTTCTATTTCATTCATTTTTGCTAGCGCAGAATTATCAAAGCGGACAAAGAGGATATATGGTTGCATTATTTCTTTAATGTGTCTTTCAACAAGTTGTAATTTAGTATAATATGGTATTATTGGAGACATAATAGTATTTAATATTTCATCTTTGATTTTTTTATTTTCATAATATGCTAGAGTAATGCGTATCATGTTTCTGAATACATTATAAAAATGACTTTCCAATCGTATATTTCTCACTTTGCGTACTCTTTCTTCGTCAATTGTTTTATTTGTTAAAATTTGGTTGTCAAGATGAAGATAATTAAATGGATCGGGAGAGATATTTTTAATAATTACCCCTATTCCATCTGCTTCAATGCCACCAACCGGTGTTTGATAGGCCTCGGGAATAGTAGGTATAACTTGATTCGTCTCTGTTATTATACCAATAATAACCGAATCGTTAACTAATTTAAATTTTGGTTTACAAAGTAGTTTATTACCAGATATTTTTTTAAGATAGGTAAGCCGGTTAAAACTATCAGTATATGAATTTAATGGAAGATTTCTACCTGTATTATCAAATATTGTAGGCATGCTTATATTCAAAGCAGATGGTAAACAAGGAATAATAATTGTATCTGATGAATCTTCTCCTTTTTGTAATAATATACCAATGGTTTTGGAACTATAATTCGCAATTTGAGTTTTGAATTTATATACCGACTTAGATGCTTGGAGAATTTGAAATATTTCATTTAAACCTAAATTTTCGTGAAAATCGTATTTCTGATTATACTCCGCGGGCATACTCGGAAGGGGTTTACATTTCACTGTTAAATCCGTCCAAATATGCTTTATAATTGCCCCTACATTGGGCAATTCGCGCATAATATTTCTAATATCAAATAATTTAGTTACAGCATATACACGTTTTCTCATTTTTGTATATTTATAAATAGGTTCAAAATAACCATTCCGAGTATATAATATGACTGCTTTTCTATTTATATCATATACCTGCCCTGAATAATAATTTGAAGGACATATTAACTCTATCTTAGATGTGATATCATCTTCAGGACTTTTAAGTATTATCATATTAATACCATCTCTAAACAAACCACTTCCATCAGGGGAAATTGGTTTGGCGACAAAATCCCATAAATATTTGTAATCTATGACTATAGTATCATCTAGAATATATTTTCCAAAATTAATAAATGCCGAAACCACCTTTTTAAAATATATATCTGATTCATTGGATTTTCCGAGAAATTTGTATAATACCGAAGTTTTATATGGGGTTATATTAAATTCGTCGGTAGGATTTGAGAATATATTTATTAAATCACCATTTTGAAGTTCAATAAAACGATCCAATGTAAGTTGTTTGGTGATAATGGTTTTTAATTGTTTAACAGTCATTGATGGTGTTGCAGAAAGTGTTTCGCCTTTTGATTCGTAGCCGGGCGCAAATGCGTCATTATAAAAATCTGCAATACAAGCAAGGAATGACTGACCACCACGCGCACCTAATATCTCTTCCATGCCTTTATGGAGTAAACATGGTTGCTTCAGTTTAAGATTATGATCATTTAAAGATTCCTGACAAATTTTTCGGCAATTGTAACCTAGAAATTTTTGTAGCGGTAGAGGGAGATAACCAATTTGCCCGGTTCTAAGCGGCCATGCTTCCAGCAAAGGTGCATCATCTATCTTTAATGTCTTTTCTTTTACTGATAATTTTGTTTGATTAATAGATTGATTGCATGTATTATATGCTTTTTTGCGAGCATCTGCAGGTGCGTCACGAACCTCTTTCTCTCCTACTATGGAATCCATTATTATATTTCCATTTTCATCAACTTTGTAGTTTGGTCCCGGCCCTCCAGGTCCCTTACCAATGGGTTTATACATATCATCATACTGGATTAACGGATATTTTGAACGCACTTCTTTAGTTTCAGTATTGTAATACTCCTCTTTTTTCTTTTTATTTGTTCTAACTATCCATTTAGTATCTTTCGGATCAAATGTCGTTGGACGCGTAAAACAGCAAGGAATACATAAATTATCGGGATGTTTACTTTTATCCATAAAACTTGGAAACATAGGTTTATAAACAAGTAAATTTTTTGTTTTTGTTTTGCTCTTATGCATGCGGGTATCAGTAAATTCAATTATTCTTTTTCCGTCGGGTACGGTACTTGCGCCTTCTGGAATTAAAGCATCCCATCCACCGCATGTACCGGAATTAATTTCTTCAAGCGAAAGTGAGCGTGATTTTCCATTCTTATCTGATAGACACCAGAATCTGGGGCATATATAGTGATACTTTGTATCACCGGTACCATATGTAATATGTTCATCATATGATTTAGTCCCAAACTCTTTATCCTGTGTATCAATGTATTTTTTTTCTTTTCCAGTAAGTATCATTGGATGTTTATTATACTGTGAAGGACAAGCTCTAGAGTATGCATTATAACGGCCAATTCCTTTTTTAAGAAATAATTCTGGTTGCGCGGCTTCCATTTTTTTCATAAAGATATTATTTGTACCCTTTAACTGTAGTCCTTTAAGATTAACTTCTGCGTCACTTGATATATCGCTACTGGGAGATATATCTTGCTTGCGCTCAACTGCTGTGGGCAATTTACCAATCTCGCTAAGTTGTCGTACCATACGCGGTGATTCGGGCGTTGCGAAATCACCAAAATCGCCAAAATCAACTTCACCAAAATCAACTTCGCTTGTCGGTCCCTCTTTGGATTCTGTGGCGAAACCAATATCTTCAGATGGGGATTTATTTGACTTGCTACTACCAAAGGAGTCAATTTCACCAAATTCAATTTCTCCAAATTCAACTCCTTCAAATGCCCCGGTTTTACTCTCACTGGATTCGTCATCCTCATCTTCTGCCTCTCCAAAAAGTTCTAAAAAAGATGATGTCTTATCTCTATCTTCTCTAAAACGAATTTTATGAGTTACAATATCCTGTATAGGTGCTGTTTCAATAATCGCTTTACCTTTACAGAGATCAGTAATGGTCTTAGCTGGCACTTCAGTACTTGTTTTGTTTGTGATTAATCGTAGAAGAGAATCTATATATATGCTAATAAAATGTATATATCCAATATCATTGATATTAGTGGTTTTAATTGTTGTTGTAAAATCTGCATTATTTCGGGTGATTGAAATAGGAAATCCGGTATTAGTTCTAATAGTGACTGCTTTATTTTCAAAAAGATCTGTCTCAACATTAATTTGTGATGCCCATGATGCAAAGCGCGCGCGTGCCTCATCCTCTTCAATGCTAAAATTTTGATAAAGTTTTCGGATAATTGTCTCAGGGGATTCATCATTTCTACGCATTTCATTAATAAAAGAGTCAATACTATCTAATTCATTATAGTTGGATACTCTTTTATATTTTAGTCTCAACTCATCTTGTTTAGTTGATAGACTGTCATCGATAAGTGTAAATACACTTGACAAACAACTAGTATAGTTTTTAAGTTTAATATTTTTTCTAACTTCTAATATTGAAACAAGGGTTATATCTTTGAATTCAATATTATCCTGGTTAAATGAGTTAAAAATCTGAAATGTATACCCACTTTGCTCTAAGAAGCGTTGTACTTTTTGAAGAATATGTGGATTAATAGCATTTCTAATGGCATCTTCTAACTCCGCTTTTTTCACCATTGTTGAATGTTTTACTGTAATATTTATATTACCATTGATCTCAAATTCACAGTCTATAGAGTAATTAATACTATCTTTAAGATATTCAATATAGTAAGCTACACGTTTTTTACGGGCCAAAAGTTTACTTAACCGAATAATTTTTCCTTTTTTATTATCATTCATTGTGAATAAATATGGAATTTTTTTACCATTGGTGGCGGTTTTATCAGTAAATAAACGGTATATATTTTCCCTATCTCTCCCAGGATTATATTTAACCATAGGGACTGTAGTATTACTATTAATAAGTTTGAATAACATTTCAAGTGGCATCTTCATGGGATATCTTGGATGGATTGTAAATTCCGTTTTTAATATTCCGGGTGTATTAGATTGATATTCTAGATCTGTTTTACGTTTGTAATATATATCATATAGTAAATCAATTCTACTATTATACATGTCAAACTTTTTACTTAGTACTTTTCTCTGTTCATCGTATAATGCAATTCGCCGATCTTCCAATTGTGCCAAGGTATGAATTTTATTCTGGCCGAGATTAGGAAAATAAAGGTTAATAAATTCTGTCTCTGTAATTGTTTCAATATTCTTAGAGAAATTCAATACTTCTTGAGCTAAACATATAAAGATATTATTATTACATAATTTTCCATATTCGAACAGTAGATTTGAATTTTGTGTTGATATCATTGTGGAAGATTTTGTTCGGACAATATCATTCATAGAAACACAATTATAGGGATTTGCTACAAAGGGATACCGTTTCTTGATAACTAATTTTTGTCCAATTGGAAAAGTATATATTTGTGGCGATTCCCATTCAATTCCTTCTAAGGTCATCATATCTTCAAAATCATAATTAACATGATCCGAATCATCTAATGAGCATACTGCATCAGTTCTTTCACAATTTCCAGGAACGATGTTAAGTAGAAATTGGCATAAACTATCACGAGTTAATTTATAATCATCTTCTTGTGTTAATTGATTGTATAGAATAGATGGATTAATAGTTTTGTTTTGGATACCAAAGAGATATAGCTCTTTAGTTGAAATATGTAATTGGGTATATTTAATAATTTTATTTTTAATAGTATCAATTGTATCATCTCCGTGAATATATCCTTCTACCAGTTCCACTTCTATAGATTTGCTCTGTATATTTTTAAGCTCATGTGCCGTAAAAATTGACGATCCATCATCCAATGTCCATGAATCATCTGTATGTAAATATATCTTACCAGCAAATACATATATTTTCTTAATTGCATCTCCTTCTAAATGGTTGACTTTTATAATGTCAGACATCTATATAAATATATCTTATAATATTTATTACAATAAATATGATAAATATTATCGTTGCGCATTGCCGAAGAAGAGGAATTGGATTAAATAATAGATTACCTTGGAAATTGAGCAAAGACATGCAATATTTTAAAGATAACACCATTGGAAATGGAAATAATGCAGTAATAATGGGGCGAAAAACATGGGAAAGTTTACCGGAAGCAGCGAGACCCTTAGCAGAGAGATATAATATTATTGTATCCAAAACAATTAAGCAGTCACTACCTACTAATTGTAAAGTTGTTTCCAATATAAATGAAGCAGTAGATTATAGCAATTCTAAAAATTTTGATATTGTATGGGCAATTGGTGGGGCAGGAATATATGATGGTATATTACGGCATAAAAAGGTGGATGGAATCTATATAACTAATATTGAAAACGACATACATTGTGACACATTTTTTCCAGATATTGGTGATAATTATAGACTAGTACGGACAAGTAACTGGAAAAAAGATAAGGATTTAAAATATAGATTTGAAGTTTATACGGCAAATAGGAGTACTATTTTTGATCGGCTAACTATTGATATGGTTTAATTTAAATATTTCTATATTACATGCCTGTAGTAGAAGAATTGGATAAAATAAAATGTATTTTACAAAATGTAAGTAATGTAGTATATCCCGTTGCAATAAATGTAAATTCTTATAAAAATGTATTGGATAGATGGTTGAGTTACAAAAATTTTACGCGCCTTCATTTTGCGCCGCATATGGATTTAATACGAGATATTTTTAGATTTCATAGAGGGAATCTTAATCATGTTATAGTCTATTTTTCACGAAATATGATAGACTGTCTTTTAATGTGTCGTATAAAAGGTAAATATGTGAATATTTTGACGCCTGCCCCAGTTCTTAGAGATAAGAACTGCTCTTTAATTGCAGTTTTTACATAATTATAGATCATAATATGGATTATCAGTAATTTTCATACCACAGTAGTTGGCAGTTTTTTTTCCATAGTCAACGGGAGTATAAATATGATGTTTTACAGCTATTTGTAGTAAAAATTTAAAATTTTTCCAAAATTCTTCTTTATGTCCAATAGATTTTGTCATTATATGAGCGAGTTCATGAATGGCCACAAATGTTAAGGTGTTTTCATCAATTAAGGTACTACCCTTTTTTGTTGTAGTTGTACAGAATGCCAACTTTTCTCCTTTATTTTCTGAGTATGCGGTATACTTACTAGTTGGTAGAATCTCATTTATTTTCTTTGGATTGAACTTCTTATAGAGGCGTTGGATATTTTCTCTCCGGGGATATTCTTTATGTGCTATGACTACTAATTTTTTTAATTTATCTGTAACTGTTGCCAAAAGATCTGCAGTTTCCTGGAGTCGCGCCGTTTCTCTAACACAATATTTGTTGCCATCAACATCTGATACTATACATTTCAAATTAAAGGCATCTGATTCTAAATAAATCTTTAGCATAACACCTACGACAAATAAAGCCAATATATATCCAAAACCAGTCATATGTTGAGCCATTTTATATATATATATAAATCATATATTAGTTATAATAAATGATTTACTTAGTTGGGGCCACATCCAATCTCCATAGGGCGACGATTAAAGTCGGGTCCAATTGTACTTGAGTTCCAGGGGCCAACATTGAGCTGCGGATTAGCTGGTTCGGAACGGAGCTGGAGGTTTGCGTTTCTCAAACTCTGACCAACGGTATTAATACCAATATGGTATCCCGCCTTCAAAAGACTTACATTTCCTACACTTCCCGCGCCCATAGGGTTCATCTTCGAGAAGGAACTATTAGCATCGCGAGGGAGCAAGTTTTTTGGATTTACAATTGGTTTCTGCGTGCAAGAAGGTGGTAATCCGTGCATATCAGTAGCAAGTCCGGCCACACCTGCGGGGCCGGCATTTTGTCCTAAAGGATTAGCAGCCAGTGCTGGCGCTCCCGAAGCGCAGCAAGAAGCAGCATTTCCTACAACCCGGTTAGTCGATGGAACATTAGCGGCATGAGTTGGATTTGCGACTGTTCCCATTGGGGCAACATCGCCACCGGTTACGTGCTGGAGATATGTTTCGCCGTGATTAGAATACCCAGATTTTACCAGTCCCTTGCCCGCTGAATATGAATTCATAAAATATACAAGTACGAGCGCAACCACGACAGTGAAAATAACCATATGGTTACTGCATAAATTCTTCAACGTTTTTGCTAGTGTCATTCTATAAAATTAGCATATAAAAAATTTTTACTAATTACTGGGCTAATTCCACTTCATCTTCAAAACTTTCTAAAATATTGTCATCTTCATCCGAATCTTCAATCTCCATTTCATCCAACATATATAATGACTTAATTCTCTTAACTTCTAAATATGCCTGAATAGCCTTTTTTCGTGCTTCTCTTGCTCTGCGTCTAACTTCCCTATATATTTCCATATACACCTCATTTGGCGACTTTAATGTGAGAGAATCGGCTGTTTGCGGGATAGTTAATGTAACTTCACTAAGAATATTTGTTTTCTCTAAAGATTCATTAGTTTCTGCTAAATTATCAGCAACAATATCAGTTTGATCGGGTACTATCATATTTTTATCACTGGTCATATTGCCGAGCTTTTCTGAATCTTTTTCTAATTGGACCTTACTATAATTTGGATCCATTACCTTCTCTGGAGATTCTACAACTTCTTCAGTTAGTTCCGTTACTTTCTCGGCGGATTCCGCTACTTTTTCTGTTGATTCCACTGGGGAGAGGAGATCTAAAGGTTGTAATATTTCATTTGACTCCTGTATAGGCGACGGACTAACATCAAACTTGTCCGCGTCATTTTCTACTCGGTTAACATTGCTTTGGACTAATGGTTCCGAAACACCCAGACTATCTAATTCATTATTAGTTGGAGAATCATCTTCAATTTCAGTATTTTTATAACTACCGGCTAGTTGAATACGACATTTTTTATTCTCAACCCTTGTTTTTAGAATCATAGCTTGTTCCAAATAAAAATCTAACGAGAAACTCTGACTTGTAAATCGCAATCCGCTGACATGAAGTAATCCCATCAAAATTTTTCCTTTTTTAACATCATCAATACTTAATAATGTCTCATCCTCGTCATAAATTTGAACCGATGGTTGTAGCGAAACTTTTGACCTATGAGGTTTTCTAATATTGCATCTTAATAACATTTTTGAACCCTTATATGGTCTCAATATATTTTGCCAATGGTAGTCAATCGTATCCATGTCCATATCTGTATGAAACCATATATCTTTTTTCTCAAATATTAAATTCTTAATTTTATCGCTTAATTGTCTGAAAAATTCGCGTGCTTCGTCATTTTCCGAATCAAACATTAAATCACAATAAATCTTTTTATCTGTTTTAATAATACCATTTTTAGTGGTACAACGGGGTGTTTGTAGTACTAATTTTTTATTTTGAAATTTTACTTTAGAAAGATATGCGCCACCTTGCAACCCCTGCGGGTTAGCTAAAGATATATCATCGTAAACGAATTCTTCTGAATTGCACTTATATATCTGTTCTTCCATTATAAAGTTTAAAGAAAAATAACTAAGGGTTAGTACGCAATGTGATTATAAAATATATATATTGAGTAATGAGCAATTTTAAAGAATCTTTAATTACGGAGTGTATAAATATTATTAAGAGAGATGATATCAAAGATGAAATAAAGGACTTGTTTAGGCCGATAATTGATATGATTCTACAAGAAATCTATCCATATATATTCTTATCAATGTTGTTTGTAATAATTAGTTTTATGTTAATTTTAGGAATATTCATATTATTATTGCGTAATAATAAACGAACAGTACAGATGCCGAGCATATTAAAATTTTCTTAGTATATTATATAATGCCAAGAACAAGAAGAGTCCGAAAAGCAGGTGGATCGCGCCGTAAACGTCGTGGAGGACGTCGTGGTGTTTCCAGACGTCGCCGTGGAGGTAATGTTATGACAGGAGTAGTGGCCGCGTTAAAGACCGCACTCCCATCAATTGTACTTTATGAGGCCCTTAGAATGCAGGGTCGCCGGGTTAACCGTAGACGTGGTAGCGGTACGCGCCGTCGCCGCGGTGGAAAGCGCCGCCGCCGTTAATTTTATAATAATAAATAGTTAAATATATTATTATATCATAAGTAATGAGCTTTGAAGAAGCAATACAAAACTGGGTTGCAATAGATAATGAGATTAAGGAAAGAACGGTTAAATTAAGAAACTTACGTAATGAACGAAGTCAGCATCAAGAAAATATCCTTGATCATGTAACAACAAATAATATGGCACATAAGACAGTTCAAATCTCAGATGGAAACTTGCGATTCCAGAATTGTAAAGTAACTGCACCGCTAACCTTTAAATTTATCACACAGTGTCTCAATGACTGTATTAGTGATGAAGGTCAAGTTAAACAGTTAGTTAATTATATAAAACAACAGAGGGCTGTTAAATATGTCCCTGAAGTTAAAAGATCTTATAAATAATTTAAATAGATTCTAATTATTTATATAAAATATGGATCCAATCTTCTTTTCCAATATAATAGTCAGACCAAAAAAGTATAGTTACGATGCATGGTGGAATGCGCCAGTTGAATCCGTTTCTGATAAAAGCTGGAGTTCAAAATATGGTCCCGTGACTCATGGTCAATATGTTAAAGATTTTTACTATAGTCTCCGATCAACATTGAATAATACCGGGTACACTATAACTAATGAAAAAGAATTTAAAAATAAAATTGCAACATTAATATATAGATTATCTGACGACCATTTATAATGCCAAAAAAAAAATACGTACACTATTTTGATGTTGAAAACGAGGATGATAAAAATTTGGAGGAAAGGATAGACTATTTAAAGAGTAATTATACTTTAGACGATTTCTTAAAATATGATAAAACACGTGAGGTTTTAGAACAACATTATATTTGGGATTTTGATAAAGAATGTGATTTCATTATAAATAATTTCTATAAAGGTGAAGTAGATTTTTGTAAAGCGGACTTATCAACACTTTTTAACAATGAATCTAATTATGACCATGTAATCAATTTCAGGTCAATTATTTTCCGCCATGTGAAACCTAAGTATAATTTGGATAATGTATATTATGACGAAGGTTTGTGTAGAGGTTTTATAACATATCATGAAGAACACGTAAATGACGATGAGGAAGAACGTTTACGTGAACAGAGAGAAAATTATAAAAAAACGAGTAATGCGGGAAAAACATTTGATTGGGGTGCTAAAACTTATAAATAAATCGTATTGTAATATATATATTATGAATAACGAAAATTTTGTATTTATGAAAGAAGGTAATAAAGTTATGGCCGGAGGATATGAGGTCGATAGTGCTATGCTGAGAGAAGGGTTACCTGCTATAGGGAATATTCATAAGGGAGGAGGCGGCCTTGACACGCTGGCGGTGCCAGCGGGATTATTTCTTTTGCAGCAACATGTAAAAGGGGGTCCGAATCCTTATGTTACGAACGATGATTCTCCGAGTGTAATTGGCGACGATCTATACGACAAACTTTTATCTCTTATGACAACCGGAGATAAAAAGAAGAAAAAAAGATTTACTCGGCGGAAGAAGAGTTCGGCAAAACGTCGCACCCGTAGAAGCCGATAAAAATCTCTACTAATAGGAAAGGTAGCAAAAATACCAATGCATTCATATTCATAAATGACATTATAAAAGCTATTATGAGTACCCCTGTAATAAAAGATCGTGGTATAGATATAAAATTCCTAAGTATTAGGATGATTAGTAATGGAATAATCATTATTTGTCCAAATAAACAAATTCTTAATCCTACCATATTTCCAGTAAGATGTTTAAATAAATTACTTTCTGGAGACTTCAATATATTAAAATCCACACCAGTTTTGAAAAAGTAGAACATGTAGGAGAGATAAATTGCCTCTAAAAGGGATATTGATAATTTAAGATTCATTATAATATGCTCTTAAATTATACAAATTTAATTTTTTAGAAAAAGATCATCAACGGTTGCGCGATCGGTATATTCGGGTCCTTCTTCTTGAACTGCGAGTATAACTTCGGCCAATACTTGGTCCGTATCGATTTTTTGTACTGGAGAACTGTAATCAGTGGGTGTATATATATCTTCACCAGTCAGTCGTTCAAGATGTTTTTCTTCCTCTTTTATCTCCTTTTTGAGTTTATGTCTTAATGCTCGCGTGTGTCGCTGCCTGTGCCGCTGCCGATGCGATCGTACCAGCCCTCGGTCATAACCAGCCGGTACCCGCATCCGTGGAACACTTTTCGTTTTTTCTTCTAAACGGGTAAGATTACGTTTTAATGTTCTAAGTTTCGCTCTTCCTCGACTCACAATCTTCATTCTTTGTGCACCTTCTTTTCTTGTTTTTTTCTGTAATAATCTACCCCGTTGGGTATGCTCATCTTCATAAAAACCCAATGACGTCAAAAATTTTCTTGTTTTTCGCCCCCGCGCCCGTGCTCTTTTTCTTGATTTTCTCCGACGCAATCGGCGCCCGGATGGTCGTTTTTTCTGAATATGTTTCCGCCGCATTTTTTTCTTCTTTCTCGTAGAACGCATATATATAAACTAAATAAATTAATATTTGGTTTTCATAGAAGCGCGACAAAAAATAGACAGATGGGAATACTAAATATAGCGATTAGCACTTTGCTGGTAAATATAGATAATTTGCGCGCCTCATCCGTACGTAATTCCATGTGTAATATATATACATTTATATATTACAATAATTAAATAATTAGGAAGGATCAACCTTAGTTTGAAACCAAGATTTCTCCTGTAAGGATTTGCGCGCATCCGCGTCATTCACTACGGGAACAACTGTGATATTACAAATGCCGCCCCAATTAAGCATCCATGCATTGAGTGCGGCAGCACTAGTACACTCACATATGCAAGTACCTCCTCCTCCTCCAAGGTGATGCCATCTGCCGCGGACTTTAATATCATCGCCCGCATCCTTAAGATCATCCACAGCAGTCATGTTACCAAAAGCATTCCAGCATGCCATACGATTTTGAGATTCAACATTCCATGAAACTTGAAAAAGCATTATATTTCTATTTAAGATATTTTATTTAAGTTTATTTAGAATATATTGTATGAAATTATAAATTTATACATTATATATAATATGAAAAAATTTAAATTAAAAAAATGCAATTTATTATTACTAGGACTTATTATTTTAGGAAGCGTCTGTTTAATTGATCATTTTATAATACAAGGCTCGTTGAGAGAAGGATTGACATCAAAAAAGCCAAAACAAACACCTGAACAACAACTTCATGCTATCGATACAACATTGGGAAAAAATCAAATTAAAATTTTGGATAAAAAAATGAAGCCATATCAGGGACTGAATATGGACGTTTCCAATGAAGTTTTACAAAAACAGTATGAATATATAAATTTATTATTACTGGCCAATTTGACTACCAATGATAGTCCACAAGAAATAGCAAAATTATCTGTTTCTCAATTACAACAATTGAGCAATACTGTAAAAAATGTATATGGTTATTATAATAACAATAAAGAGCCTCCATCCTGGAGCGGTACTGGTAGTGCCGATTCAATAACAAAAGAGAGTACAGGTAGTACCTTTGGATTACAAAAGACTTCAAAAGATTCATCTAAAAAACATTCCAAATCTGATAGCAAGTCTCACAAAAAATCTTGGTTTTAATAATATCATTATAGTAATATTATTAACCTGATAGAATTACATATATTTAGACTTGGCTCCATCTTTCATAATTAAATGGAGATACTAAAATATCTGAAAGTTTATTTTTGTATTTATCAACACGTTTTTGGAATCGCAGTTCACGTCTTGTTACCGGAAACGGGCTGTCTTCTTCTAGCATTTTTCTCTCCAAATGTGTCATTTTTGGTTTATAGCCATAACAGTTTGCCCCGAATCGTACATTTTTATTGGCAATATATCCACCATTGATACCGGGTCTACCACAGTCGTGTTTATGTCCAGGAATTTTTTGCAATCCTTTCCACGTTTGTGCCTGGGTTGGATATAAAGCGAGCTGGTCCTTTGACCAACCAAAACCGCACCATTCTCCGCCATCTTTATATGCAGTTTCAATCTGTTGATAATTGGCAAGATCCGCGCCATATGCTTTACAGACCGCTTTAGCATTTTCAAAGGTATATACATTATTGGGAACATGGAATACCTGAGGCGATCTCATAATTTCCGGGATACCCGCATCATCTTCTGTAATATCACCTTCAGTACTGGCTCCGGCATCCGGCTGACTTATCACCGCTATATCCACTTCGGGGACCGGAGAAAAGAGGTTTTTAATGCTAGTTTTTATATCGACATTGAAGAAATATTGAATACCATTAATAAGAACTAAAAATATAAACATGCCCCACATAAGCACCTCTATAATTGTTATACCGGGTGAAGAAGAAGTTGCCGTTTGCCCCGAACCACTGCCGTGTCCTAAATAACTAAATAGTACATAGTAAATCATTATAACAAAGGTAAATATGACAAGGACAATGGGATTAATACTTTTCCTTGCTGCATTACCGATAAAATCATACATATGTGGAAATCCTTGTGATGGAGTGATGTCAAGCATATATAATACTAACCTATTTTTTTTTACGATAGAAGAAGCAATATGCCTTCGGAGATACAATTTTATTTTGATCGGAGATTTCCGAAATTTGTTGGTCATTAAAACTATACCATTTCCCATTGGCATTCTTAATAGCAGCCGTATAATGCCCACCGAATACACTTCCGCCATGATTACAAACACCATATAAATCATACACATAGCTTTCCTTATCATATCCAACCACATATTTAGACATGTCTAGTCCCGCTAAAGGAAAGTTGACCAAACTTTGGTTTTTCTTGATGGCATTAGAAAAACGTTTTATTGATATAATAAGTACTTCTGGTAGACTCCAAAATAATATCTGTTTGTGGGCAACTACTTTATTACCCGCATCTGTCTCATATTTATTATCACCATCTAACACTTCAACTTTAGTATATTGATCAAGACATTCAATTAACGAACAAGTCTTATTATTTATCTGTGATTCAATTGGTAATGGAAGATCCAATGTTAGAAATGGCTCTGGAGCAGAAGATAAATACTCATTTTCTGGTGTAGATATTTTAGATACATGAATCCCGTAAAATATATTTAATAGTTCCGAATATTCCTTTTTATACATATTTTTCATCATACCAAAACAACTCTTTGCCAATTTATCTGTTTCTGTAATCGTCTCACCGGTAATTTTCATGTCCACCTCTCGGTAAATAGCCGTATGAAAGCAGTCTATTACAAAAGTTAAAAATTCAATCAGGTCATTTTGTGCAAAACCCGTAAAAAGAGTCTTATCTTTTATTTTAGCAACCTTTTGAACGGATGAAAGGAATCCGCCAGGACTTATTATACAATTTTCACTCCATATTAATTCTCTAAGTTTATTCCATTCTAAAAGAATTAATGATTCTGCCTTTTTATTCAGTTTCTTTTTAAAAGTTCCCAGTTTCAAAAAATTATTTAAATCATAGGAATGAGATAAACATTGTAATGCAGAGTTCATAAAACACGTATTGCCTAAATTTGCGAGTCCGGTTAAACCGCGACCTTCATATTCTAAGTGCATATTTTTTGAAAGACTACTCATTTTATATTAAACTCAATATATTTTTATATCCTTTCCGACAACAAATAAATTGTCATTATACTATATGAGCCAACAAGAAAGAGAAGTACTAATAGAATATATCAGATTGGTGAGAGACCATCAAGTTCTTCTGGAGAGAATTGCCAAATATATTGATTCTGCCAATACTCGGGCCACCGATGTCATTACTTCTTATTTTAACGATTTGGGAACTAAAACAGAGATAAATAGGGCGCCAGTGCCAAGTAGTAACAGGATTTTATCACGAAATACTACACTTACAACTGTACATAATATGCGACGGCCTCAAACAATCCCGCCGCCGCCGCCGCCACCGGCAGAATCGTCCCCGCCTACAGAATCACCACCGCCACCACGCCAACCACCGCCACCACCATCAACGCATCCATATGTACGTAATAATATTGAATCTATAACAACTACAGTAGCGGAGCCTGCAACAACACAAAATAGAACACTAAGTCCAATAAACTCAACAACTATACGCAATATGCTAAATTCTTCTTCGTATAGTACAAGACTTCCCGGAACACCGGATGATCCAACATTATATAGAATCCGAAGATTTGTGCATAATCAGCTCCCTTCATTAACAAGTAATATTAATATACCTTCAGACATCCCTCCTGGGTTAAATAGAGTCACTACAACTAGAAGGAGAAGTACCGCGCCCGCGCGAACCCAGCGCGCGCGGCGCCGTGTAGGGCCATATAATATTGATACATCAGATAACGAGAGGGCGCCGAGAGATATAGGCTCCCCGGTTCGGATTCGGCCAAATGTAACACAAATAAGGACAAGTACAGAACTTTTAAAATGGGAAGATATTTCTGGTAATTATCAAGAAGTATGCCCGATTTCAATGCAAAGTTTTATCGATGGAGATGATATAATGAGAATAAAATCATGTCAACATATTTTTAGAGAGATGAATTTGCGACATTGGTTCCGGTATAGCCCTCGTTGTCCTATATGTCGGTATGATATTAGAGATTGGGTGCCGTAGAATTTGTAGATGAAATAATATTATAAAGTCTACTTGTATAATTTGAATATTTATTTTCTATTGGTATTTCTCTCCGTTTGAGTTGTGAAATAACATATTTTGCCATGTCAATAAAAAAATGTATTATAATAAGCTCTCCTTGTATTAATAGCAGCGCCAGATACTCTTGTGAATTCTTTCCGATATTCTCTATAATTTCTGTAATTTTACTAAGACTAAGTATATAATTATTAACTAATGTTGTCATATAATTATGTAATAATCTTAGCATTTCCACTTCATTCCGAAGGGAAATGGGTTTGCTATAATCTCTACGATATTCAAATCTAGATAATTCTGACTCATTTGCTGCCGATATTCTTAAAAAAGTGAACATTTCATATGCAAATAAATCATCAAATCCCATATAGAGTTTTCCATGCAATTCGCAATAAAGTGAAGCCTTTTTTCGCTCAGAGCGCGTACGGTGGGGTCGGCGGATAAATTTAATAGTCATTTGATTATGTTTATTATTAGGTAAAGCAAAACCATAAAAGAGTAGCATCATACTATTACATTTATTACCATAAGTATCAGTGAGTTCAACCTTTCCAGGAATACTACTGTTAGTTTTCATAATAAATTGTGCTTTATTATTATCATAATACCATTTTATATTTGGGTTCATATCATGATTTAACATATCGCTAAGAGGAATCATGGCAACCCGTTTAATACCATCAATACGAATTCCAAAATTTCTACTACCAACGAGTGTTCTTATTAATAAGAATTCTTTGAATGAGAATTCTTCTTGAAAACCGGGACAACATTGTATTATTACCTCATAATCATTCGCGAAGGAGCGCCTCCTTTTTTTAATTTTGTTTAGCATGTCACTTCCCTTTAGTAACGTTAATACTTTATCATTCCAGAAAATAGGAAAATTTCCTATTTTCTTAGGTAGTATATTATAATATGGAAGAAATGTTCTATCGGTTTGCATATCCCCGAGTATAAATATAACAACTAGTGCTATTTGTAAGTTATTAATACTAGAGTGTGGACCTCGGAGCAATAGTCTGCCATAATAAGAATTTTGACCCATACCATCATGTATAATCAATGATCGTGGAATTTTTACAATTGTTTTATTATTTCTTATTCTATACGGAGAATATACACCCCTATCCTTTTTTTCATCATTAAATAGTTTGACATTTATTAGAGTACCATTACCCTCTTTAATCCATGATAGTAATTTCATAAAGTTTTTATTATCTGTCATGCTAATATGTATATATATTTATTATTATTTATTATTTTATAATACTAATATATAATGCCAAATCGTGGAACAATGCGCGCAAAACAACGTAAAGCTGGTTCACTGGGTCAAGGAAAAAGATTCTATTATCTTGCGGGAAAGTCTTTTGCGAAAGTTGCAGGGTCGCAAGGCTTTGGTAAAACAAATCCGTCAATAGGTAGTATGAAATCACTTGGTATCATGAAACAAAATAGAAATGCAGGTGGTAATAATATATGTAAAGAGAGTGTTATACCAGAGTATTATTATACACAGAAGGTGAAACTAGAGACATTGTTACCGCTGCCATTAGAGAAGAACAGCCTTATTTATATTGCCAATACACGAATTCCTCTAGGACAAGTATCTTTTGATCCCAATTCCCTCCCCAGTGTTGAACTTAGACATGCCGATCCCCGTAATTTATTACCGACTGGTGGACTGAAACTTAATGTTTATATTGTACCTCCTGGTCCATTTTCTGGTCGGCCGGGAACATTTGGAACTATTACATTAGCGTCGTCTCCCGTTAGACATGTAACAGCTGTAACAAGTAACTGCAATTGTCGGGGACCTAGAGGATATTGTTCTAATTGTAGTGGTAGAGAAAATCCATTGTTTGCCATTACGGGCGGCAGTACATACTCAAGTACGACGGGATTTACGTTGTTATCACATTAATTTACTTAAAAAAATATTGAATATTAATGTGTTATATGAATACATTGCTACGCCGAGGTAATTGTTATTTAATGGGTTATATATTAATTCTTATATGACATCATGTGAAGAAACTTTCAATAGAACGCTGACCTTGTTTTTTATTATTTGCTTGGCGGAGCGCATCATTAAATATTAACTTTTTTACGTTTGCTAATCTTAATTTATCTTCTGCGCGTTCCATTTTAACACTATCATCTTTGTGTTTGCGATGCAATGACTTAAGTTGACGTTTAAACCGACCAAGAGATGGTTTAAATTGTGGAATTTGTTCTAGAACCAACGCAAATATCTGAGCTAGCGGTTTCATAATCTGATTTGTAATATAAAATGGATAATCTGGTATTAGTTCTTGTTGGCGCATATAATCGGGATGCTCAATCTTATCACCCTGCAATTTAACTTTGTTTTTTGTCTGAAAATAAACAAAGGGAATTCGGGAACCAATGGCAGGTTTATTTCCCGGATCACGTTTCCCCATTCTATCAGCTAACACTTTATGAGCTATACTTTTTGGTTTCTTGTACCAACCGCGTAGAGATTTTGTTATAATAAGTTTTTCAAGATCAATTTCGCCATTAATAATCTTTTGCAAGAAATCTTTTGTAAATTCGATAGCTTGTGAAATATTTCCATCTTTCATTAATATATCTATGTTACCACCATAGATATCTTTTACTACGTCAGCATTGTCTCGCCGTTTTAGTACAATCCCCATTGACTTTCGTTTACATTTTTCAGGATTAGTTTCATATAGCATCCCCACATATCTCTTTTTTGATAATAACAAGAATGGCCAAAATGTTTTCTCATATTCAAAATCGTGCGGAGCTTTGAGGAATTTACTTGCCAATTCGCACGCTTTAATCGCAAGTTCAATAGTAATTTCTAATCCCTTTTGACCCTTTATCTTATTTCCATCCATGTCGGTAATATGAAATGTGGCAAATACCGAGTCTGTATCCCCATAGATATACTCCGCCTTTGTCCTAACCTTTCCATATTTAGTATCACAAATAGTGTCTCCATAAACATCTTCAATGACTTTCTGTGCATATAATAGTAGTTTACGTCCAGTTGCAGTTGTAGAGGCTGCGATATCTTTATCATAAAATGCACTAGTGCGGGCACCACACTGACCATATAAAGAATTGGCCGTAACTTTATAACCCAATTGCCTTTGATTAAATACATTTTTCATAAAATCATTATAAGTATCATATATCTTTAAAACATCTTCCTCATCAATACAGAATTCTCCTTCTTTATTAACTACTGTATACTCATTTCCTTCTTTACTTACTAGGCCACTGATTGTAGACTGGTCGCTAAGTTCAAGTGTTTTATATTTAATAAGCTTTCTTGTCCCTTTTCGCGCAGCGAGTAATTCTTGTAGAATATTGGGCATAATAGCTTTTTCTCCATCTGGAAATTGAACATATCTGCATATCTTCGTGCCAACTTTTACCTTTACTTCCTTTTTTCTACCCGGTGGTGCTATCCACTCATATCTATCATATTCAATATTCACATATTTTCTATTAGGGAGATTGTCATATTCATCGCTCCCCGTTTCTTTTAATAATTTACCCTTTAAATCATACTCTTTAGTCCAAACTTTGCTATCATGAGAGATGTTCTCACTAATCATGGAGCTAGGATACAGTGATGCATAATCACCAACCCATACAGGATCGTCCGTGTACAGACCTCGTTTTGGTGGCAAACAAATAGCACCTTCATAAGAGCCATCATTTTCTGCTTTATCTATAACTGGCATAAGAATATTTTGTTCTCGGCATTTTTTTGCTATAAAACTGAGAAGTTTAATTCCTTGTCCTCGCATTACTACAAAGTCAATGGGTATAGAACAAATAGCAGCAATCTCTGTCATGCCAGTGATAACATCATTTTTACGAAGTAAATGATGCACTAAGTTACAATCCTGAAAACAATATTTTGCTATGATTTGTCTATCATCTGCGCTTCCATTTGTCAATCTAAATAGATCCTGAGGACTTACATCATCTTTACCTAATCCCCAACGTAACTTCTTCCCTTTTGGAATTATAATTTCAGCATCAACAATAAATTCACCGATTTCATGATTGACACATCGTACTTTATATTTTTTACCGCTATTATATGGATCTAATGAATGTCCAATAATTTCAAATATTACAAAATTTCCTTCTTGTAAACCCATTAAATTGCGACTCTTAATTATACTATAAGTTTTCTTACAATCGACGAAAGATACCATATCACCAATAAAATGCGACGCCACATCCTGCAGTTTGTACGATCCCAGATTTACTTGGCGCCTAAAATAATTATAAAGATCAATTTGAATAATACCATCTATTTTCATATATGTTAATTCGTGTGTTCCACTGGCAATTCTAATTTCTTTATCTACTCTCTCACATTTAACACCTTTATTTTTCCCAAGTTGACAGAATTCGGCAAAACAATAATTCTCTTTTGCCCGATCACACATAAATTTATAATCAAAACCAAATATATTATATCCAATAATAACATCCGGTCTTTCTCTTTGAATGACTTTTGTCCATTCCAAAAGAACTTGTCTTTCAGTACGACAAGCAACAATTTCTATTTCATCGTCACCATAATCTGTACATGTATTGAGACATATACCATGATTTAAATATGGCACATCAGTACCTGTTAACATGAATGTAGAACCGATAAATGTTACTTTATCTCCCTCGAGCGGTGGTAAACATAATGTAAGGAATTTATCTATTATTTCTACTTTTATAGCAACATCAATGGTATCTATTAGACAATCCAACACCGTATACATGGAACCTTTCTGATTATTTTTTTTAACATACGGATTCCAAGATTTTCGGTTTGTATAGATTTCTTCATCATCATGGGAATCAGCTGAACGAGTTGTTTGAGTAACTCTATCACTTCCAAGCGCATGCCTGATACTAGTATGGGCTATGGTATCAAATAAATCTAGAATTGCATCGGGTTCTACTTTATCTTTGGTATATACTTTACTAATTCCATCACTAGGAGTATCGGCCATTTCAAATGCCGTTAATAGTTGATTTCGTAGCAGAAGCAACTGCTCGGCTCTTCTTAATTTCATAATTGGATTTCGTTGTGCTGTCCAATGAGTTTGAAGTTCTCCTGCAAATTTTTTA
>SDBT01004080.1_pt1 | contig 24908 bp, 21 predicted proteins | sample 2277101 | NCBI WGS metagenome assembly SDBT01 (sample SAMN10404973, study PRJNA504765) | marine sediment metagenome | isolation source: marine sediment core GS10_PC15, 103 cmbsf | place: Arctic Ocean: Southern Knipovich Ridge | collected 2010 | reverse complement strand
TTTCTCACCATGTAGTCTTCAAATTTCAGCCCGCTCGCCTTTTCGATGACACCTTGAAGGAGATTGAACGCATGTGACGAGTAAACTCCACCAGTTGCATGACCGCCACGGTGGCCAGCACTTTGGAACGAGAACAAGAAAGTTTCTTAATAACTCAAAGGGTCGTTTGTTGGTCATCGCTCCTCCGAGAGCTCTTCGCGCTCCTCCAGATTCGCCTCGATGTCGCGGCGAGATCGCCAGGCGGGACGCAGTTTCTTTTGCGAGAAGAGCTCGAGCTGATCCCCGTTATGTGGGGAGTCCACCTGAGACGAGTTCCCGTAGCCAAGCAAAACTTCAGCGCGAACCGGATCCGAAAACTCCACGACGGCTACATAGCCATCACCCCCGGTCGCCCGATATTGGTTCTCGCCATCTCTCGCGTACCAAACGACGCGGAAGATGCCGAGCCCCCCCGGCCCTCCATTCGAGGGCATTTCGTGCTCGCCACGCCGCAGTCGGTAGACCTCGCCCCAGGGGACGTCCAACGCTCCATGGTCTTCCTCCACCTCGGTCGCCACTGCGGCCAAGAGCTCGACGGCTTTGCCCGGATCGGCCAGACCGTCGGGAGTGACGGTGGGATCTTGTTCCGACCAGGGAACATCAAAGCTCTCGGCACCGAGCTGCCGGGCAAACCGAGCAAAGAGAACCGCCCCCCGGCTAACGGCATCAGCCGAACGATCCCATTTCTGAAGAACGTCGAGCGCCCGTCGAGCCACTTCATTGGGATGAGCCTCGACCGCCAGGGCAATATCATCGAGCAGGCGATCGGCCATCTCCATCCGGGTGGAGTGCTTGGCCGCCAACACTTCCTCGAAGCTCATCGAGTCGTCTTCCAGAAGCATGCGCGCCGATCGCTGCGGCCGGAAAGACATTTCCCGAGGCGCCATGTAGGCCGGGTAGTCATCGGCGCGGATGGCGGCGGGAAATGTAGTTGTCCAGGGTGGATCGTTGGCATTTTGAAGCCAGCCGCTTTCGGGATCGACGACCCGGGGAAGCTCCTCGTAGGAATGGGCAGAGGTCCATAAGTTGGCGGAGTCGTTGCCGGGTACGATTCCCGACCACTCCTCCCAGTCTCCCTTCGAGCGTACCGGTGTGAGACCGCCGAACCAATGCATGATGTGGCCGTCGGCATCGGCGTACATGGTGGTGAACATCGGCATCTGGAGCATGCTCTGGGCGGCTTCGAACTCCTTCAGGTTCTTTGCCGTCGCCATTTTCCAATACTGCTCGAGGGCGTGGGGTGCCTCGAGACCCACGACCCGCAACGCCAGAGCTCTGCCCTCTTTCTCGGCAACGATGGGCCCGTGGACCGATCGCCGCACCACCAGTTCCTCTTCTCTTAGGGCACCGTCAGCACCACGGACTTTGAGCTTGTGGACTGCTTCCTCGAAGGCCCGCACTTCATCGTCAAATACGTACCCACCCTCGGCCAGAGTCAGCTCGTAGAGATCGGCCCCATCGTGGGTGTTGACGGTATGACTCCAGCCCAGGTCGTCGTTGAAGGCAATAGCCAGGAAGGGCATTCCAACCAGCGATGCACCGGAGACGTTGACCTCCGGCGAAACGAGGTGGGCTTCATGCCAGACGTAGACGCCGTCCCAAGGCAGATGCGGGTTGGCCAATAGAATCGAGTGGCCGCTGGCCGAACGCTTCGGCCCGATCGCCCAGGTATTGGAACCCATCTCTCCCCAGCGCTGCTTCGTTCCGGAAACCGATTCCGGGCTGACGACGAAGGTAAAGTGCATGACCCGTTGAAAGTGAGCCAGGAGATCCTCGGCCCGAACCGGCAAAACTACCTCGACGTCGTCGGCTACTGCCTCGCGGTAGTTCTCCACGTAAGCATTGATGCCGCGGGCAAAGGCATCGAGCATGCCGCGATACTCGGGCTTTTGCGCTTCGGTCCACCGAACCGATCGGTCGGGAATGCCCATGGTTAGAATCCAGCGGTCCGATTCGAGATAGTCCTCGCCCCAGTACTCCGCCGCCCTGCCCCGCGCCTCCCCGATGAGCTTCAACAGGAGATCGGCGTGGCTCTTGGCCTGTGCCCAGCCGTAGGCAAAGTAGAGGCTCTCGCGATCGGGCGCGAAAACATGCGGCACTCCCCAGCTGTCCCACAATATCTCCGTCGTAGAGTCTTCCGCGCGTTCCGCCGGAAGGGCACACTGCCACAACGTCAACAGGAACAAGCTCGCGAACGCGGAAGAGAGCGGACGACTGGTCCGTCGAAAACGCATCGGTCCTCCTTTCCTCGAGAGGAGGAAGGTAGCTGATGTGGGGTGTCGAGGCAAGTGGTTAAAAACAACCAGCAAGGGAAACGGGTTTCAGTGAAAACCCTCACCACAGAGGCTGCGAGATTCAACCTTCGAGGCATCGGTTTGCCCGAAGAGGTGTTGTAAAGCATCTCAAGTGGATATTACGTCGGGGTATTCTTCGGTAACCGGCTCCGCGTTGGGAACTCCCAAGACCTCGAGAAGCTCGAGGATGAGACCGGCCTTCTCCTCGGCGTCGTAGCGAGACCAGGTGCGGCTCTTGATTTCCAGAAAGGTGCCGAGCGGCGGCTCGATCAGTCGATCGATATGGACGAAGAATCCACGATCGCGAAAGCGTATCAGCCAGCGGCGGCGATCTTTGTGGATGGTGGTCTCCGAGGCCGGCTTGAAATACTCCTGGTAGAAGCGAGCGCTATGCCGGGCCGGTGCAATGAACCTCGATCGCGAAAGCATCACCGGGCCTTTGTATTCACGCTCTGCAGCCGGGCCGGTAAGCGTCAATCGGGATCTCTCGTTGAACACTCTTCCCGCCTCGTCGACGAATTGGTCCTCGCGATATCGGAGACGACCCTGTGATGGGTCGTCAAAGGCGAAGTAGGAATCGTATTCGACGTAGTGGGCCGTTCGTAGAATATCGAATCCGCCGGACTGGAGCTTTTCGACCACCCGGGAAGGATCGGGCAGGCGAACTTTGATCTGAACTTCGTAGCTTTCTTCCTGCTCGGCGCTTCCAATAGCCACCAGCTTGGAAAGCACCGAATCCTCCCGCTCACTGAGGAATGTGTCTATCCGACTTGCGTAGTCGGCGGCCCGCGCCATCAGGGGCGCCTCCTCGATCGTTTCCAGGACCCGGCTGCGCAGAAGCCACCTTCCGTTGACCATGACATCGGTCACATCACTCGCTTTTGCGGTGTAGACCAATCGCGAATAAATGGAATCGGAATTACGAGCAAAGTGGGGTGTGTTGTGTACCTGCTCGAGGTCCACCAGAGCCAGGTCAGCTCGCTTGCCGGGCTCCAGTGAACCGATAAGCTCGCCCAGGTGGAGAGCTTCGGCCCCGATGCGGGTGGCCATTGCAAAAGTCTGTCGCGCCGGAAGCGTGGTGGGATCCCCGCTCACCGCTTTGGCAACGAATGTGGCAAGGCGCATCTCTTCGAACATGTCCAGGTCGTTGTTGGATGCCGGACCGTCGGTGCCCAGACCGACACGGAGTCCGGCCTCCAGCATTTCCGTCACTGGAGCGAAACCGGAGGCCAGTTTCAAATTGCTGGAAGGATTGTGCGAGATGCCGACGCCGGCACGGGCGAGTGCATGGATCTCCTCGCCGTCGATGTGGACGCAGTGGGCGGCAATGACTTTGGCTTCGAAAAGACCTTGCTTCGCCAGCCAGGGGATGACCGCCATGCCGTGAGCTTGACGCCACTGCTCGACTTCCTGCAGCGTCTCGGAGAGGTGAATATGGACGGCAACGTCCAGCTCGATTGCAATCTCGGTCGACGCGCGCAGTATCTCCGGCGTGCAGGTGTAAGGCGCATGGGGAGCCACCGCCGGCACAATGAGAGGATGGTCTCGCCAACGTCCGACGAGGTCCCGCGCCGCCGCCAGAGAATCCTCGAAGGACTCGGCGTCCGGAGATGGGAATTTCAATACAGCCTGAGAGCACACCGCTCGCATTCCCGCTTCCGCCACCGCCTCGGCAACGGCATCCTCGAAGTAATACATATCGGCAAAACAGGTAACACCGCCGCGGATCATTTCCGCGCAGGCAAGACCGGTCCCGCGGCGGCAAAAGTCGGGGGTAACGAACTCCCGTTCGACCGGCATCATGTAACCCATCAACCACACGTCGAGACGCTCGTCGTCGGCCATACCCCGAAGCAGGCTCATGGGGGCGTGAGTGTGGGTATTCACCAAACCGGGAATCAGGGCTTTTGCACCACAGTCGATGACCTGTCGGGTTGTGTGAGAGCTCTCGATTTCTTCTGTGGTTCCCACCGCTACGATGGAGTCTCCCTTGACGGCCAAAGCGCCATCGGGGAACAGTCGATAGTCGTCATCCATGGTGACAACAAATGCATGGATGAGAACCGAGTCAACTTCTCGCATGAGGTTTTTCCCCGTCCGTTTGCAATGATTATAACAGTCCTTGGTCTAATGACGTGAGTATCCCAAGCAAACTCTTGACAAAGATCCTGCGTTACGGCACCCTACAAGTGAACGTGGATTTCGAGTCAAAGGCAATGATGAAGAGCAAACACACGGTACGTCGCATACGCGAGGACAACCGACGACCCCACCATTCTGTGTGGGTCGATCACCATCGGTTTCCCGAGGAGGGTGTCGCTATCGGTTAGTTCAAATCTATAGCCCGTAACCGGCGCCCACCTCCAAATAGAAGGAGGTGGGCTTTTTGCTTTTGTAGGGCCTTTTCTTTCTGAAGGCACGAAAGGACGCGTACTTTAGAGAGGAGGGGTTTGTCTCGAGACGGAGCCCATGTGCTTTGTCACCTTAACGTGCTGTGGTAGCTCAGCAGGTAGAGCGCCTGGTTGAAGCCCAGGAGAGCCGTGGTTCGATTCCGCGCCGCAGCACCAGATTGGAATCGTGGGATGGGTAGCTCAAAGGTTCGAGCAACTGGCTGTGAACCGGTAGATGGCGGTTCGATTCCGCCCCTGTCCCCCAAAAAGCGTCCGGCGCAGGCCGACTGGTTGAGGCGCACGTCTTATAAGCGTGTTTGAGCGAGGTTCGATTCCTCGGCGCCGGACCAACACCGGGACTCCGTGGCATTGTGGCGGTGCAGCTGGCTTTTAATTGAAAATCCCCCTGCCCAAGCCGGGGGATTCTGAGGGCGCGCCCAATGGTATTCGGCCCAGGTTCGAGTCCTGGACGGGCCTTCTTTCTGAAAGGATATGTGATGAAGGTGGGTTGCATCAGGCCGTATTAGTATCTAATATATACCCATAGTCATGGAGAGAAAGCTGGTTCAAATCGGGAAATCGCTGGCCGTTACTCTGCCGGCGGAAGTGGTCAAAGCTTTCAAGCTCAAGAAGGGCGAAAGCGTGCATGTCTCTATCCATCCCAACTCCGGTGCGGTGACGATTCGTCCCGGTGTCAAATACCTCGAGGACGGCAAAGTCACCAAGCGCTTTCGCGCAGCGGTTGATTCGCTTCTCGACAAACGGCGTGAGCTCTACCAACGCCTGGCGAAGTGATTTACTACCTTTCGACTGCTCAGATTCTCACGCTTCATCAGGCACAAATCCAACGCTTTGGAGGCGCGGCGGGAGTGCGCGACAAAGGGGCTCTCGAAGCTGCCGTGGCCCGTCCCTCCATGACCTTCGGCGGTGAGGATTTATATCCAGACATCCCTTCCAAGGCGGCCGCCCTGATGCACTCTCTGGTGATGAATCATCCGTTCGTAGACGGCAACAAGCGCGTCGGCGTTTCAGCGGCGGAGCTTTTTGCAGCCGTGAACGGTTGGGAGCTTCCCGCCGGCGACGCCGAGCTCGAGGAGCTCACCTTGACCGTGGCGCGCGGTGAACTGGAAATCGAGCCGCTCGTTATTTGGTTTCGCCAGCGCCTGATCCACCAGAGCTAGGTTCGATGATCCCCGGCCGCCGTTTGCCGGCGGCCGGGGATCGAAACTCCGTTACGGACGACCCGGTGCCACCACCTGGGGAAGATTGCGTTCCTCGAGCGTCCGGTTGAACTCCGGTAACACGGTTCGAAGCAGTTCATCCAACTCTTGCTGGGCCTGACTGAGCCGCCCCTTGAGCACTTGGTGAACCTCTTGGTGCTCGTCGGTGGGCCGGAAATCAGCCACCGCAACGACCCGCGCCAGGTAAGAAATGCGAGCCGCCACCTTGGCCGGCCAGCGGACCCCATCCTGGCCGGTGCCGGTGAGCTTCAACTGGAAGAGCTTCTCTTCGATACCGATGAGGGTGCCGTCGAGCTCGTCGGCCGCGCTAAGCATCTGTTCGGCGCCATCCTGGCCCTCCACTAACGCATTGAGATCGTAGAGCTGGCGTCGGATCCATTCGATCTGGTTGATCGCCTCGGCAGCGGTGTTCAGGTCCTTTTGCAGATCGAGCAGCATCTCAGTTTGAAGCCGAATGTCCTCTTCGGTTCCTTCGGAGTGCGGATCTTTCAAGACCTGAAGTTTCTGGATGTGCTCCGTCTCCCCCACCTTGAGGATCACGTTGTAGGTCCCCGGGGGCTCGAGCAAAGTAATCCGGCCACCGGCCGACCGCCACCGCTCCTCGCCCAGCTCGACCCAATCGGCATAGAGGGGCTTGGTGCGCAACTTGATCTCATCCGACGGTTCGCCTTTGAGGTCCCACCAGATGCGGTTGACGCCGGCGTGTTGGGTGGCCTCGAGTGTACGGATCGTCTCACCCGTGGCACTCTCGATTCGAACCTCAACGTCATGTTCCGGTTCTTTGGCCAGCCAGTAGCTGATCGATGCCCCGTAGGGTGGGTCTTCGCCGTCCGTCTGGTCGTTCACCATGGTCTGGGGCGGGGTGATCGGTCGGAAACGGTAGGCCTGCCGGGGCTCGAACAGGTGCGCCTCGGAATCGGCGACTTCGGTGGTGAGCTGCTGGAGCGGTGTGATGTCGTCCAGGATCCAGAAACCCCGTCCGTAAGTGCCGACGACCAAATCGTTGAAATGCTCCTGGACCACGATCCAGTACATGGGTGCCGGAGGCAAGTTGTTTTGAAGACTCTGCCAATTGACGCCGTCGTCGAAAGAGACGTAGAGTGCGCCCTCGGTGCCCAGGTACAAGAGCCCCGGCCGCACCGGATCCTCACGGATGTTACGGCAGTAGCTCAATGGGCTGTCGGCAATTCCCTCCGTGATCTTCGTCCAGCTTTGCCCGTAGTCCTCGGTCTTGTAGACGTAAGGATCGAAGCCCCCTACTTGGTGGAAGTCGATGGTGATGTAGGCCTTGCCGGCATCCCACTTCGATGCGTTGATGTTGCGCACCGTGCCCAAAGGCGGCAGACCCGGCAGGTTCTCGGTCACATTCGTCCAGCTCTGCCCGCCGTCTCGGCTGACATGGACCAGGCCGTCATTCGAGCCCGCCCAAAACACCCCTTTCTGCACCGGCGACTCGTCGAAGGCGTAAATCACCGAACCATACTCGACGCCGATGTTATCGGGGGTAAGGCCGCCGGAGATCCCCTGCATACTCTTGTCGTTGGTGGTGAGGTCGGGACTCAACACATCCCAGCTCTGTCCGGCATTAGTAGTTCGATGCACGTGCTGGCTGGTGACGTAAAGGGTGTTTCTATCGTGAGGAGAAATGACGACCGGGAAGGTCCACTGGAACCGGTACTTGAGCTCGGCAGCGGGCCATCCACCGGTGCTCTCCGGCCACACCTCCACCTGCCGGAATTGTCGGGTGCTTTCTCTATAGCGGACCACGATCCCGCCTCGGGCACCGGCGCCGGAGGCGCTCGACCAGATGATGTCCGGGTCCTCCGGATCGGGAGTCGCGAAGCCGCTCTCGCCGCCACCCACCGAGTGCCACATCCCTCGGGGAATGGCCCCGCCCCCGGTATCGCGGAGGCGGCTGTTGCTGGGGGCGCGCACCGACGGCCCATCCTGGCGGTTGCCGTAGACGTAGTAGGGAATCTGGTTGTCCACCGTCACGTGATACATCTGAGCAATGGGCAGTTCGGCGCGGTACCATGATTGCCCGCGGTTTTTCGAGATCGACACACCACCGTCGTGGCCGATAATCATACGGTCGGCATTGGTCGGATCGACCCACATGTCGTGGTGATCAAAGCCGGGACGAGCGAGCCCTTCCGGCCTGGAGGAGCTGGCGGTCTCGGCCGTCATGCCACCGTCCAGACTGCGACTGTATGCCGCTGCCAGGAAGTAAACTTCATCCGGGTCGTCAGGCGACACCGCGCAGCGGGAGTAGTAAGCACTGCGGCCCGCTAGATCTCGATTGTGGGTGGTGAGCTTCCAATGGGTTCCCCCATCGTCCGAGCGCCAGAGCTCGCCGCTCTCGGTTTCCTCCCCGTGCCACGGCACACCGTCGCCGGTCTCGATGAGAGCGTAAATCCGATCCGAGCTTTTCGGCGTCATGCACAACGCGATCTTTCCCACTGGAAGCTCTGGCAGGCCGTTACCCTCGAGACGCTTCCAGGTGTCGCCACCGTCCCGTGACATGAAAATCCCGCTACCCGGACCGCCGCTCTCACGGCCCCAGGTCTTGATCTCGATTTGCCACATGCCTGCAAAGAGAATCCGGGGGTTGTTGGGATCCATCACCAGATCTCCCGCTCCGGTGTTCTCATCTACGAAGAGGACTTTCTCCCAGGATCTGCCGCCGTCTTTGGTACGGTAGACGCCGCGTTCCGGCTGAGGGCTGTAGCCGTGCCCCAGGGCGGCGGCGTAAACGACATCCGGATTCGTCGGGTGGACGATGACGCGTCCGATCCGACCGGTGCCCTCGAGCCCCATGTGCTGCCAGGTGTCGCCGGCGTCGGTGGACTTCCAGATTCCGTTGCCGATGGAAACGTTCGAGCGGATAAAGGACTCACCGGTACCGACCCATACGATATTGGGATCGGATGCGGCAACCGCAATGGCCCCGATGGAATGGACGGGCTGATCGTCGAAAACAGGCTTCCAGTTGAATCCACCGTCCTCGGTCTTCCAGACCCCGCCGGAAGCGGCTCCGGCGTAATAGATCATTTCGTCACCAACGACACCGGTAGCCGTACTCGCTCGATTGCCGACCGGGCCGATGTGTCGGTAGGGGAGCTTCTCGTAAAGCTCCGGAGAAACGCCTTGTGCGGCGGCTATTCCGGGCAAGGCGAGCAAGATCAAAACCGAGAGGGCAAGCCCCGCAGCGCATAACGAACGTCCGGGCAGTTTCGACATGGTTAACGCCTCCTTCACTACTTCGTAAGCAGATCCACGCTGGCCCCATTCGAGCTCGATAACAACTTCATAGAGGGCCTTATATCGATCTGAACGCCCGCGGGCAAGTCACTCGCCGGGGCTCCGCTTCGAATATCTTGGCCTTGCCGTGTTAAGCTCCAACATTTAGAGAGAGACCTGGGTCAGCAGCCCACTGGTTCAGCTAAATGTCATGGCCGTCAAATCTCTGTCAATCTCTCACAGCGACGACAAAGAGACAGCCAATTGAAGGGCGCGATCGCTGACACCGAGCTTGCCCGCTTCGCCCGGCAAGTGGCACTCGACTTCCGAAAAAGCTATTCCCAGCTTCTCTCATTTTGGATTCTTCTCACCATCATCTTTTCTGTCTTACTGGGACCTCTCATATCCTGGATCTTTCAATCTTTGATCGCTTCCAGCGGGCGCTCGACCCTGGCCAACGAACAGATCCTGTCCTTTTTTCTCTCACCGCGGGGTCTGATTGCTGTAAGCTTCGCCACCGTCTGGTTTCTCGTGGTGTTGTACTCGAGACAATCGGCCATGATCCTCACCGCCTCGAGGGCCATGGGCGACGGAAAAACGACGGCCACGACCGGCTTGTCCCTTCTGCTCCGTCATTTGCCCGGACTCGTGGGGATCGGATTTCGCGAGCTCTTCTTGTTCGTCGTCGTTGCTGTCCCTTTCGTCCTGCTCATCGGTCTCGTCTACCTCGGATTACTCTCCGAGCACGACATCAACTTTTATCTCGCCACCAAGCCCCCGGAGCTCTGGATCGCCGTGGCGTTAGCCATTCCTCTCCTACTGGGTCTCGCGATTAGTTGGACCGGTATCTACGTCGCTTGCGCTTTTACGATTCCCTGCCTACTCTTCGAAGGACGGCGCGGCTTTGATGCGCTCACCACGAGCTACCGCCTCGTCAAAGGCAGGTTTCGGCGGATCGCTCTGATGGTTCTGGGTTGGCCTGTCCTTGCCAGCTTAGTCGCCTCCGCTGTCGCTGGGCTTTTCTTCTTCGGCGGCACGTTCGTCCTGACGAGAATGCCGGAGATTCTTCTTCTAGCGATACTCTTGGTGGGCCTCTTCCTGACGCTAATGGGGATCGGTTCGCTCGTCTTCTCTTTTCTGGTGGAGAGCGTGGAAGGCACCATCATCTCGAGGCTCTACATCCAGGATTCGGAAAAAGAACTCGTCCCTTTGGTGCAGGAGTCGAGCTCCCCCTCGAAACCGCACTGGACCCGATCCCGCCGGCTCCTCTGGACGGCGGCGGTCTCGAGTTTTGTGCTCGCCACCGTGGCGTCTGCAGCACTGATCGACGAGGACTTTTTCGATGATCGCACTTTGGTCACCGCCCATCGCGGAAGCTCCCGGTACGCGCCGGAGAACACCTTGAGCGCAGTGCGCATGGCCATCGAGCAGGGCGCCGACTACGCCGAGATCGACGTTCAGGAAACAGCCGACGGTGTGGTGGTGGTGCTGCACGATTCCGATCTCATGCGAATGACCGGGGTTCCCAAGAAGATATGGGAAATCGATTACGAAGAGCTCCACAGTCTCGACGCGGGAAGCTGGTTCTCGGAGGAGTTCCGAGGGGAGCGAATCCCAACCTTGGCCGAAGTCATTGCGCTCGCCGGCGATGATATCAAGCTCAACATCGAGTTGAAGCTCAACGGCCATGAAGAGAATCTCGTGAAGAGAACCCTCGATGTAATTCGTGAAAACGACTTCGAAGCCCGCTGTGTCATCACTTCTCTGAGCTACGAAGGAATTCGCGAAGCGAAACGGCGAAACCCACAGCTCCAGGTGGGCTATATCGTTTACCAGACCCTGGGAGACCTCGCCCGCACCGACGCCGACTTCTTGAGCGTCAGCAGGGGATTGGCGACCCGGAACTTGATCGCCTCAGCGCAAGCGCAGGGAAAAGAAGTTCATGTCTGGACGATTAACGAGCCCCGCGAAATGTCCCTGATGATCGACAGGGGCGTAGACAACATCATCACCGATTTGCCCGGCGAGCTGGTGGCGCTGCTCGAAGAGCGATCGCAGCTGAGCGCAGTGGAGCGTTTCCTCCTCCGAGTCCGCGCCGTTCTCGCGAGCTAACGCCACTTTACGACCTTCAGGAAGACAGATAAGGCTTGATACGCCGCAATGCTCGGCGGCAGGCGTCCCCGAGCAACTCGATATCCTCATCGGTATGCGCTGCAGTTGTGCAGCCGATTCCGTGAACGATATAAACGTTTTCTAGAAGCAGAGCTAGCTGCAGTACTTTTTCGCTGAGGGTTAGGTCACACAACGATGGATTGCGTACCTCTTCCGGTTTGTTCAACTCGAGCTCTTTTTCATAAGGAAACAGCAACATGTGAAGCGAATTTCCGGGCAAAGCTCCGTTGCGGTCTCCTGCAAACCGTGCGTATACATCCTCCTCGGCGAACGCTGAGAGGACCGTCTCTCGAGTCTTCACCGCGATTCTTGCCATCTCCGGGTAGATTTCGGCTTCGTTCTCCACCAAATGGTCCAGAAAGGTTCGGGCGGCCAACATCGACGCCGGATGGGCCCCGTAGGTACCGCTCTGGAACGTTACCTTCACTCCGTGATCGAGACTCGCTTGATTCATGATGTCGGCACGACCCCCTACTGCAGCAACAGGCATCCCACCTCCAATGGTCTTGGCCATGGTCATCAAATCGGGCTGTACAGCATAAAGGAAGCCTGCATTTCCGGCTCGAAAGCGAAAAGCGGAGATCACTTCGTCGAAGATCAACAACACACCGTGTTTTTCGGTCAACTCACGCGCATTTTGCACGTATTCCCGGGTTGCCGGCATCATGCCGCCGGCACCGATCACCGGTTCCAGAATGAAGCAGGCCAGCTTATCGCCATACAAGCGGAAGTGATCACGGAGCAACTCGGTATTGTTGTAACCGGTGATGAGAACCTCTTCGGCCATCTTGGTGGAAAGACCTTCGCTTTCCAATCCCTCAAAACCATCATGGAAGCCAACGCCTTTGAGTCCCCATTGGTGCCCACCGTGCCATCCACCGCCAACCTTGAGGACCAGATCGCGCTTGGTAAAGGCGCGGCTCAGCATCATGGCGTACATGGTGGCCAGCGTACCGCTCGTGGTGAATCGAATCCGCTCCGCACCGGTTCTCCGGCAGAGGATCTCCGCCGCCTCGACCTGCAACCGATCGGTAAAGCCGTTTTGTAGCCCGAATCCGTCGCTGAAGGAGTGGGCCAGTGCCTGCACCACGACTTCCGGGTTGTGACCCAGTACGTTGGCGTAGTGCCCCTGCCAGAAATCGAGGATCCGATGACCGTCCTCGTCGGTTACCCAGGCGCCCTTCGCTTTGACAATGCGGGGAGGGAAAGGTCGTATGGTTCGAAGCGCATTGCTTCCGCCGTCAATGAGAGTTTTGATTGCCTTTTCTTGCAACGCGGCCGATTTCGGCGAATGCCTGGTGTAAGCTTCCGCCAGCTCAGCCATCAAGGATGTGTAGTCTCTAGATTTCATTTGGATCCCATCTCCAACGATTTGGTGCTAGGCCGCCTAGTGAACCGCAGGCCCGACCAGGTTTCATCGATAGCGGATATCTTGAAATCGACCAGGCCGGCGGCGAGACCGACGCCGCGCACTTCTTTCTGGGAAAGATCGGCGGCCATTCCCGAGCTCTTCTTCGGCCAGATAATCCAGAGTCCGCCTTTTTCCGCGTGGCCGGTCATACGCCCGACCCGCCGCTTCAGGTCCTTTTGCGACTTCACGAACCAAAGGGTCAGGTGGCGCCCCCCGCGATCCTGGCGACGCAATGTCACCCCTTGAGGCAGCGGGCCGAGAGTGTCTTCGAAGCCTGGTGGTGCGCCGACCAGCACCACGACCGAGCCCGTTTTCACTCCAAGCTTCTTGATGAGAGGGGTTCCCGAGTAGCCCGCCATGGCTCCGGGCACAACGGGATCGGTAGGGGGACGCGCGATGGCCTTTTTCAAGGCGCTGCGAATCCGGCTCCAAGAGGTGTAGACCGCATCAGGGAGTATATTCTTGACGGTCTCGACTTTAGCCGGCTCGCCGTCTACGAAGACCAGAGTCACCTGGCGCATGGACTTGAAGCCGCGTAGTGCTGCTCCCAGATCTCGCCCCTGAGAAGGTATGCGCGATAAGTCGATGACCACCGCGTCAGGCGGATCGTCCCTTAGCTCACGCAAGCCGGCGGGTCCGGCCAGCAGGTGGAAGTCCACCTCATAACCGGCTTCCCGAATCCGGCCGGCTCGTTCTTCGGCCTCCGCAGCATCCCAGTGGATCAGTCGGATTCGGCTCATTCGCCTGTTCCCTCTTGACCTTCAGCAGGGATCCGAATCGCACCAAACTGATTGTCACATGTCACACAGCAACACTCAGGAGCCCCATCGTAAACCATACAGCCGCCCAGCACGACCCGCTTAGCGTCGAGATCTTGTTGAAGCTCGGTCGTCAACCCGGGCAATCCGTAGAGGATTCTCGACTCAATAGGATCGAAAGAGCTCGCCAAGCCAATCCGGCTCGCGAGGCTCTTCTTCTACTTCGAGTCCCTTGGCCATCCCCCAGCGGTGTATCCACGACAATCCCCAGGACTCGACATATCCATCCGGCGAGCGATACGCGTCGTCTTTTAGAGCCTCATCCAGAGACACAAAGCGGTAACCCCGCTTTGTCAACATCTCGACAACTGCGCCCAAGTGATCGGCATTGATGTCCAGGTGAGAAAACGTATGGTTGCCAAGCCCCACTCCCGCGTCCAGCCACATCGATAGAAGATTCGGCAGCCAGACGTCCCGCAGCCGATCACAGATGCGGCTCTCGGTGACGAAACCGGTGGCCGGGATCAGGTGGGTTTGGATGTGAGCCAGCAGCCGGCCCGTCAAATCGGCCAACTCGCCTCCGTTGCATGTCCCACCGGCAACCGCGGTGGCCGGAAGGTCGTCGAGGGTGACAGCCACCGCCCTCGACCCGCTTTCCGTCACTACCCGATTGCCGGAAGATCCCAGAGCCGAGACCGCGAGTGCGGCTGCCACGGCAAGCACGAGAGGTTTCATGCGCTGTTGATGACCGTGATTTGATCGTTCAGCGTCCAGTAGTCGTATAAATACCCCAGGCCAAACACACCGCCGGTCAGCAGGTAGAGAATCCCACTGAGCCACTTGCCCATGTACATGCGGTGCACCCCAAGTAGTCCGAGAAAGGTGAGAAGAATCCAGCCAACCGTGTAGTCGATGGGGCCGGCCCGGTACCTCCGATCCGCCTGCCGATCCATGGACGGAATGAGAAACAAATCAATCAGCCAGCCAATGAAGAAAATCCCCAAGGTGAAGAAGTAGATCGTTCCCGTCACCGGCTTGCCGTAGTAGAACCGATGGGCCCCCAAAAACCCGAATATCCACAAGATATAGCCCACGGACTTGAGATGGGTATCGTTTGTTTGTTCCACTTCGATCCTCCTTGATTTCGACCATTCCGTCTCAGGTGATCTTACTTCTATCGGCGCCTACTGCGAAAAACTTGCGCTGCCCGGAATCCGTAGGGAAAATGGCCGCCATGAGCTCTGACCACAAACCCGCACAAACCCTCTCGGCCGTTTGCGACGTGGATTGGCAAGCCTGGAAGGCGAAAGACCCGGCGACGCTGGTTTTCGTAATCCAGAACGGATCCATTCTCCTCATACGGAAAAAAAGAGGGCTAGGTGCCGGGAAGATCAACGGCCCGGGGGGAAGGCTGGAACCGGGAGAATCACCCGAGGAGGCCGCCGTCCGCGAAGTCCAGGAAGAGCTCAAAATAACCCCTCTCGGCCTTCGGTATTGTGGAGAGAACCTGTTTCAGTTCGTCGACGGTTACTCCATCCACGTTCACGTCTTCGCCGCGGAGGGCTACGAGGGCCTTCCAACGGAAACCGAAGAAGCCACTCCGATTTGGGCCCCGATCAACGCAATCCCTTATAAGGAAATGTGGGAGGACGATTATCTCTGGCTTCCTCTTGTTCTACAGCGGCAACGTTTTTGCGGCCGTTACATCTTCGACGGCGACGCAATGCTCGATTACGAGCTCGATCTCGTCCCGTAAACCACTGAGCGGTCAGAAGAAATCTAAAGGCGCTTGCGATTTCGTGTCCAGCAGGCTACACTTTCCGTTACACAGTCAAATGTGTGAAAGGAGATAGTCTTGCCCACGAATCTCGCGATCGACGACCGTTTGATTGATCAAGCTCGTCGAATTGGACGCCACCGGACAAAAAAAGAAGCGGTAACGGCAGCTCTAAAGGAATATGTCCAGCGACGACGTCAACAGCGCGTTCTTGATCTCGTTGGCCAGATCGAGTACGAGCCGGACTATGACTACAAGACCCTTCGGCAAAGAGGGAGGAAATCCTGAGCGTCCTGGTCGATACCTCCATTTGGTCTTTGGCCCTGAGAAGAAGGTCTCACAACTTGAATCCTCACGATCTTCGGCTCGTTGAGGAGTGGCGAGTTTTGGTACGTGATGGAAGAGTTGCTGTCATCGGCCCGGTCCGTCAGGAAATCCTATCCGGAGTCCGCGCAGAGCGGGACTTCGTGCGGCTTTGCGAGAGGCTGGCAGACTTCGACGACATACCAGTTCTCACGGCCGATCACGAGCAGGCCGCGCGCTTCTACAATGTGTGCCGCGCTAAGGGTGTGACGGGAGGTGGAGTGGACCTTCTCATCTGCGCTGTCGCCTACCGACTCGGCCTGCCAATCTTCACCACCGACCCAGATTTCGGCGCCTACTCGAAGTATGTGCCGGCAAAGCTTCACAAAGCGCCGACTCGTTGAATTCCAGAGAACACCGGTCACGCCCGTCTGGACCCAGTCAGCCCTACCAGTTGAAGCGGATCTTGTAACCCCCATCGTTTGAGAACTAAAGTCCCATGAGGATTCGTAGAATATCTTCAACCGCGTCCATGGTCGTCCGAGACACAAGGCCGAGGCGACGGCTCAGCCTCTTGGTGGAGACAGAACGAACATCTTCGCACTTGAGGTAGCTGACCGTCTTCAGTCCCGCCTCTCCCTTGCCGACCTCAACGTGAGAACGGATTCCCTTGGCGCGACTTGTCAGAGGAAGGACGATGGCCAATTCAGCGGCGCTTTGGTTGAACGAATCCACGGACACAACGAGGGCGGACCGTTTGCCGGCTTGCTCATGACCTATCGTCGGATTGAGATCGACTGTCCAAATCTCACCTCGGGTAGATTTGGGCATCGTCACTCCTCATCCAGGTCATCACCAAGAGTTGCATCCCAAGCCTCCCGCTCCGACAGCTCCTCATTCCATTTCGGGGAATCGGCTTGGAGTTTGGTAAAGTCCTCGGCGAGCCCATCAAGGAAGTGCTTACGTCGATATTCTTCGATGGCCTTGGTCAGGATCTCCGGCATGGGCTCACCCGTTTTTTCGGCCAGACGTTTGAGTGACCTGTGCGTTTCCTGTCGAATTCTCACTGTCACTGTAGACATTTTTGACACTCCTATGTGTACATAATAGTATACATTGACATGTGATGGTTTCCCAACCGGGAAGCGGCTTCAGCCTCCAACCCATACCTCCGTGGGGAGAAGTGTCGTCCTTGATGACCTAGTAGACTATATGTTGTCGTCGTTACGGCTGAATGCGTAATGGATGCGCCCTCCCCAGCCGCCACGAAAGCGCTTCTCCGCCCTCAACACAAGGGCGTGGTAACGTCTGATACCTGTCGTCCGTCTTTTGCCAATCCCCGCTTCCGCCGGTACAATGAATGTTTGCCGCGGGCTCCGGCATAGGTGCCCGTCTTCCCCCGAGCGCCGGATCCATGAGATTAGCCTATCTACACGTCTTCGCGGGATTGGCTGCCCTGGTCGTTTTCGCCTCTTGCCGCCAGGAAACGGAAGCTCCACCTCAAATCGTCGAGAGCCCCGACAAAGGAGACCTGGAACGGGTCCGCGAACGGGGTACCCTCCGGGTGATCGTCCCCCGATTGAGCGAGGGGTGTCTTCCACGGCAGGGAATGCCGGCAGCCGAGGAAAGAGAGCTGGTCCGTGGTTTCGCCGAAAGGCTCGGAGTCGACGTCGAGTTCATTTGCACTGAAGATCGCCGTGAGCTTCTGCAAGCGCTGGAGGCGGGCAATGGCGATCTCGTGGCGGCCAACCTTGCCGCAACACCCGAGCGACAAACCCGCTTTGCCTTTACCCGGCCCACCGCAACCGCCAGCGAATGGCTGGTGGGTGCCAAAGGAGCAGAGGATCTCCCCCGGCGCGTCGAAGAATTAGATGGTCGAGAGGTTCACGTCCGGGCCAGCTCGTCCTTCGCCAGTACTCTCAAAAGGATCGCCGAAGAGAACGATCTGGATATTCATATCGTAGCCGTTGACGAACGCCTGGACACAGAAACACTCGTTTTTGAGGTCAGCGAAGGGAAACGTCCGCTCACCGTCGCATTGAACACCCAGATCGCATCCTTCGAATCCTACAACACGAATGTAGAGGCCCTGTTTCCTCTCGTAGAAGGACAACAGATCGGGTGGGCGGTCCGTCATGGAAACCCGGAACTGCTGGCGTCGGCCAATGCCTTCATCACCGAGCATTTCATGACCGGACACCGTCGGACGCTTTCCACCGGGGATGTGGACTCCGTTCGATACCGCAAGGTCTTGCGGGTTCTGACCAGCAACAACGCCGTCAACTACTTCCTGTATCGCGGTCAACAGATGGGATTCGATTACGAGCTGGCCAAAATGGCCTCGAGCCGCCTGGGTGTTCGGTTGGAAATGGTGGTGCCTCCACGCTTCGAACAGCTCATTCCCTGGCTTCTCGAGGGCCGTGGCGATGTGATCGCTGCCAGCTTGACCATCACGCCCGATCGCGAAGAGCAAATCGAGTTCAGCATTCCGTACTTTCTCGTCGAGGAGATCCTCGTGCAGGCCGCCGACTCCGACAACAAGCTTAGCGCCATTGAAGACCTCCGGGGCCAAACGGTGCACGTTCAGAAATCCTCCAGCTATTACCGCACGCTCCAGGAGCTACAGCCGCGGGTAGGCCCCTTTACCATAATCGAGGCTCCCGAGGAGCTGGAGATCGAGGATCTCCTGGCGCAAGTCGCGGAGGGGTCTATTGCTTTCACGGTAGCCGACAGCAACTTGCTCGCCGCCGAGCTCACTTACCGGAATGACATCGAAGCGGCTTTTCCACTCTCCTTTCCCGATGACCCCGAAGTCGAGTACTCCGGTTCGGCTCGGAATGCTATTGCCTTCGGTATGAGAAAGGAGAACCCGCGGCTCAAAGCGTTCCTGGATGCGTTCGTCAAGGACATCTACCGCAGTTTCGAGTTCAACTTGCTCAGGAATCGTTACTTTAGGGCCCCGCACAACTTGCGACGCATCAAAGAAGGGCGGGCCACGGTCAGCGGACGGGTATCGCCTTACGACGAGATCCTAAAGAAGTACGCTAAGCAATACAGGCTCGACTGGCGCCTGGTAGCGGCTCAAGCTTACGAGGAAAGTCGCTTCAACCCCCTCGCTACGAGCTGGGCCGGCGCTCAGGGCCTGTTTCAGGTCATGCCCAATACTGGGCTGGAGCTGGGCTTCACCGACCTGTACGACGTAGAGATGAGCACCCATGCCGGAACCCGACATATGTACAACTTGATCGAACGGACGGACCCGAGGATCCATTTCGAGCAGCGCGTTCGCTTCGCGCTGGCCGCTTACAATGCCGGATGGGGACACCTGCAAGACGCCAGACGTCTGGCTGAAGTAAAGGGCTGGGACTCCGACAGGTGGTTCGGGCACGCCGAGAATGCCATGTTGCTGCTCGAGCAACCGCGCTACCACCGCAACGCTCAATACGGCTACGTGCGCGGCTCCGAACCGGTAGGCTACGTTGCGAGCATCCAACTCCGCTACGACCACTACGTGAGTCTCTTCCCAGAATAACGATAGCCAGCCAGTCCGAGTTTGGATTGGGAAGCAGGACCATTCCATAATCTCCATCCGGTTCTGAAATGAGACCTCAACTGAGAATCAAGCGGCGCTGGATCATCGAGCCTATCGGGATCGAAGTGCGAAACCTTCCCAAGCCGATCGACGGGATGTCGTTATTCGGGAACGAACAACCCTTGGAGCTCGAGATAGGAGTGGGCAAAGGGACCTTCCTCGTGGAGCAGGCCCGAGTCCGACAACAAACAAACTTCCTGGGAATCGAGCATGCCCGGCGCTACTGGATGTATGCCAGCGACCGCCTGAGACGAAACGGCTGCTTCAACGCACGGGTCGTCCTTGCCGACGCCGCCTACTTCGTCTCCGAGTTCATCACCGAACGTAGCCTTGCCGCCATTCATGTCTATTTTCCCGACCCCTGGCCCAAGAAACGCCATCACAAACGACGCCTGATTCAAGAACCGTTCTTGGCCGAGCTCGACCGGGTTCTCGTGCACGGCGCCCGACTTCAAATCGTAACCGACCACTCGGACTACTTCCGGCAGATTCAAGAGGTGGTTCGAGCTTCCACTCTCGAGCCTGTCGACTACCTCACTCCCGGCACTGCAGATCAAGGCGAGTTCGTAGGCACCAACTTCGAGCGAAAGTACCGCGGCGAGGGGCGTCCCTTTTACGCCGTCGCAGCGGTAAAGCCATCTCCCCCAGCCCAGCTTGCCGGCTAACTCTACGAGCTGACGGATTTAACCGCGGAGGCACAGAGTGCGCAGAGTCTTCCTCAGCGTTCTCGGCGTCTCTGCGGTGACGCTATTTAAGAATATTTCATAGGGGATAGGCCAAAAAAACGGCGCAGGAGGCCGACAATTCTACCCTTGTATTCTCAACGCCTCCCCCCTTGACGTCGAGAATCTACGGGTCAGCAGCGGCTCTGAACTCTGACGATTGCAGGATACTCTGTAGGCGCAGGCGCTCGGTGTTAGACGTTATGTCGAACTCCACTCCGTTGAAGACGGCGGCAGCAAAAGCTCCTGGCTTCTTCCGCTCTGAGCTCCAGACCACCTTGCCGCGGGCGGCCAGCATCCCGGCACGATAGAAGCTCAACTTGAAGCGAAAATCGCGATCCCGAGTCAGTGGTCCATTGGTGATGATGCACGCCCCAGTCTCGGAAATGTTCTCCACCACGCCGAAAGCCATGGGAACATCCCGATCCAGCAACGCAACGGTCACAGAATTTTGGGGAAGGTATCGCTTGACTCTAGAAGAAAATCCCATCGGTCACTTAACCTCGCTTAACCCTTAGCCCCCCGCCGTTGGCGGAGGGGTCTTCCGTGCGCCGATAGGTAAATCAGTACGTTGGGAAGTCAGCATAGTCCGGATCAGGGTGGAAATCAACCCCGTCCGCAAAAAAGCAAGAAAGTCAAGAAAGCAAGAAAAGCAAGAAACGGCTACGAGCGCGCCGATTCCGCCAATTGCCCCAACGCCCGCGCCACATAGATGCGGGCCATTTTCTTGCGATAGGAAGGAGTAAGGTCGGTGTTATCCAGTGGCTTTGAGGGACGATATGCCAGCTTCGCCGCCTCTTGAACGACCTCAGGGTTGAGCTTCCTTCCCAACAGAAACTCCTCGGCCTCGGTCGCTTCGACGGGCGCGGACTCCACCGCGGTCAAAACGATCCGGGCCAGCAGGATCGATCCGTCAGAGGCAAACTTCAGCGCGGCCGCCACTCCAAGAATCGGAAAGTCGATGCTACCTCGACGCCGGAGCTTCAGATAGGTTCCTCGGATCCCGTCCATGGGAGGCAGATGGATCCGGGTTAAGATCTCCTCACGGTGCTTCGTCACGAAGTCGATGCCGTCGTGCCGATAGAGATCACGAACCGGAATGCGGCGCTCCCCTTCCGGCGACACCAGGGCAACTTCTGCTCCCAGAGCGATGAATACCGGCGCGGTGTCCGAGGAGCTTATCGCCCAGCAGCGTCGACTTCCGGGAGCCACCCAACAAGTTTCACCCTGCTTTTTCATGCAGAAGTCGATGGCTTCACGCCACTCATAGCTCTGGTTGTAATAGTTACAGCGGGTGTCGATGCAGAGGTTCCCCCCGATGGTTGCCATGTTCCGAAGTGGCGGCGAGCTCACCAAACCGGCGGCTAGAGCCAGTGAGGGGTAAGCGGCCCGAAGAAGCTCATTTTTCGAGAGTTCGTTGAGCGTGCAGAGCCCGCCAATTTCCACCCCCTTTTCTCCGCTGCCCGATAAATCCCGAAGACCTCCGATCGCACGGAGCCCCACCAGCACTTTGGGCTCGACGAGGCGCCGCTTCATGTTGGGGTACAAGTCGGTGCCTCCCGCCACCGGAACGGCCTCCGGCCCCTGATCGGCAAGCAGGCATGCCGCTTCCTTCGCGCTAGGGGGCGCCAGGTATCGAAACGGAGGAAGGCGCATCATGGCGACTGCTCCTCGAGGGGAGAGACGACCAACGGATCGGGGAAGTCAAACCGTGGTACTACCGGCGGTCGAAGGCGACCACTCATCGCCTGCAACACTTTCGCCGGGGTAACAGGGACTTCATCGATCCGCACGTCCAGCGCGTCAGCCAGCGCGTTGACCACGGCGGGAATCACCGGTAGAAGAGGTCCTTGTCCACACTCCTTAGCGCCGAAGGGACCTTCCCGGTCGAAAGTCTCCACGATGATCGACTCCACCGGAGGCATCTCGAGAAACGTCGGGCTCTTGTACTCGAGCAACGACGGGATCTTGTGAACGCCTCGACGGAAAACCTGCTCTTCCATCAACGCCTCGCCGAGCCCCATATAGACACTTCCTTCGATTTGGCCAATCACCAGAAGCGGGTTGAGGGCTCGTCCCACGTCGTGGGCAATCCAGATTTTTTCGATTCGAGGCCAACCGGTGTCCAGATCCACTTCGAGCTCCAACGCACAGGCCGAATAGCTATAGGTGGGGGAAGGCCCCACACCCGAACCCTTGTATCGAGTGAGCCGAGCGGGTGGTGTGTAGCTTCCCGTCGAACCCAAAGTCCCATGCTTGGCCTCAGCCGCAACCACCGCCTCGGCAAAGCTCATTTCCCGCTCTGGATTTTCCCGATCGAAAATCCTCCGGTGCGCCATGCGTAGCCTTTCCACCGGAACGCCAAGTTTCTTCGAAGCCTCCTCCAAAAGATGGGGCTTGAGCCTCTGGGTCGCTTGCCGCGCAGCATTGCCGGTCATCAACGTAACCCGGCTGGAGTAGCTTCCGAGATCCACCGGGGTCAGGTCGGTGTCCGCGGTCACCACTCGAACGTCGGAGACCTCCACCCCCAGCTCCTCGGCCACGATATAAGCGAGGACCGAGTCGGAGCCCTGTCCGATGTCGGTGGAGCCGCAAAAGGCAGTGATTCCTCCGCCGCGGTCCAGCTTGATCTGGACACCGCTGTGGGGAAGTGCGTTCCAGTAAATGGGCAAGCCCGCACCGCTGATATAGCTCGAAGCGGCGAGCCCAATACCCTTCCCCCGGAGAAGATTGCCGTGCTTCCTTGCAAATCCGGAGCGTTCTGCTACCCGTTGCAAGCATTCTTTCAAGCCGATGGTCCGAACCCGAAGCTGATTGGCGGTTATGGAGAAAGGCTCCACCAGGTGACGGAGGCGGATGTCGAGAGGATTGAGCTCCAGATCTCGCGCTACCTTGTCCAGGTGGCACTCCAAAGCGAACCGGGGCTGAACCGTTCCGTGCCCCCGCTTGGGCCCGCAGGGAGGTTTGTTGGTGAACACGCGGAGGCCTTCGAACTTGTATCGCTCCACGTTGTAGGTGACGGTTTGAAGCGCCCCGGCATAGTAGAGACTGGCCACCCCATAGCTTCCGTACGCGCCCCCATCCAGGTAGGTACGGAAATGTAGGGCGGTAATCGAGCCGTCCCGCCGCAGCCCGGTCTTGATCCACATTTTGGCCGGATGCCGTCCCCGGTGGCAGTAGAAGACCTCCTCACGAGTCAAGGTGATCTTCACCGGACGGCGGGTCTTCATGGAGAGCTTGGACACCACAATCTCGTGATTGAACGGGTCGCTCTTGCCGCCAAAGCCTCCGCCGTTGGGGGTAGCAATGACGCGAATGTGCGACGGGGGCATCTCGAGCACCTTGGCCATGGCGCGATGCACGTAGTGGGGGGTTTGAGTCGAAGACCACAAGGTCAGCTTGCCATCGGCACCGTAGAAAGCCACCGCGGCGTGCTGTTCCATGGGAAGATGCGTGTTCCCTCCAAAGAAATAGCTGTCCTCCCGGACGTGATCCGCCTCCCGAAAACCCTCCTCCACGTCGCCGAACTCGAGCGAGACGACTTTGTGCAGGTTCCCCCGGGGACCATAGTCGTGAATACGAACGTCCTCGCGCTCGAGGGCCTCCTCGATGGTCATGATGGGCGGCAGTACGTCGTAGTCGACTTCAATGAGGCGAACCGCTTTCTCGGCGGTTTGCTCGTCGATCGCTGCAACTGCAGCCACCGGGTCTCCAACGAAACGCACTTTGTCGATGGCGAGAGCGTGCTCGTCCTGGGAGATGGGAAGAACGCCGAAGGGAATGGGAAGCTCGGCACCCACCAGGACCGCCACGACGCCTGGAAGCTCCTCTGCTTTGTGGGTGTCGACACTCATGATGCGGGCGTGCGGATGGAGACTCCTCTTGAGCTTGCAAAAAAGCATCCGCGGAAACGCCAAATCGTCGGCGAAGAGTGTCTCGCCGCAGACCTTGGCCATGGCGTCCACCTTTTGTAGCGGCTTGCCGATAACGCTGAGCGACTCCTCGGGCTCCACGGGGGCCGCCTTGGGCTCGGGTTTCACGTCGACTTTGGTGGACAAGGAATCCCCTTCGTTTGTCGGGTGACGGATCGTTCGGAAGCGCCGCGAGCGCGGCTGGCGGCGAGCTCTACCGCTTGCAAGATTTGAATGTAGCCGGTACAGCGACAGAGGTTGCCGGCCAAGGCCTCTTGAATCTCCCGGCGGCTCGGCTCCGGATTTCGTTCCAAAAGAGCGGCCGCCGCCAGCAGGATTCCCGGCGTGCAGTAGCCGCATTGGGCGGCACCGATCTCCGCAAAGGCGGTTTGAAGGGGGTGAGGAGAACCCTGCTCGACGAGCCCTTCGATCGTCACGATGTCGCGTCCCTCCATCTCGACGGGTAACACAAGGCACGAGAGAACCGGCTCGCCGTCGACGAGCACCGTACAAGCTCCGCACTCCCCGAGCTCGCAGCCGTGTTTTGTGCCGGTGAGTCGCAGGTCCTCTCGCAAGACTTCCAGAAGCGTTTTATGAGGGGCAACCGCCACTTCGGCCGGCTCACCATTGACACGCAGATTCAATAACACCCGCTCCGCCACTGTGAGTTCAATGTACCACTAACAATACCCCGGCGAAAGCCGGGGGATTCTCCCAGAATTATCCCGCGGGCGCTTTGAATGCAACTCGACTCGATTCGCCCGCACTAATAAAACAGCAAATTTGCGAATGCCAAAACCCCCGACGATAGTCGGGGCACATTTTTTCTCCCTGAGAATCCAGAGACAAGCCCTTCATTTGCAACGGCTTGTCTCCATCTCCGCCCCACCCGTTCCAGCAATTCAAAACGGGCGCGCGATTGCGCTACGATAAAGGTACGATGCATGCGGCGGTAGCGGTGATTCTAGTGGCTCTTGCTATCCAGACGTCCGGCAAGACAGAGCCCGTCGAAGCCCTGGAGCTCGAAATGGTCCGCCTGGTGAACGTCGAGAGACAAG
>SDBT01004079.1_pt1 | contig 24908 bp, 24 predicted proteins | sample 2277101 | NCBI WGS metagenome assembly SDBT01 (sample SAMN10404973, study PRJNA504765) | marine sediment metagenome | isolation source: marine sediment core GS10_PC15, 103 cmbsf | place: Arctic Ocean: Southern Knipovich Ridge | collected 2010 | reverse complement strand
TAGCTAAATGGCGGCGGGAATTTCGTACCATTAAGGTCTTTTTATTAAGAGATGTTGTCCTATGACTATAATTAAAGTCAGGAGGAGGTGTTAAAAAAAACTTACAAAGTACTGTGATACCTAGGTTTTTATTGTAACCAATAAAAACAGCTCATTCCTGATTCATAGAGTCGTGCCAAGGAATACCAGGTCTTACCAACTCTCTACAAGCGTTTAACGTCTCTGGGAAACTCTCAGCGACGGATTTTTTGTTTTATCATCAACTTTTCTATCTCAGATGATTGGTTTTCTCATTTGAATGAAAAAGTTTTAAGTTTTTACCACAAGATTTCTTTTTAAGAACCCCATTTTTTTAGGAAAGAAATGCCTAGCATTTATTATATAAAACTAGAGAAGAATTAACTATGCAACACCCTTGTGATATTGCAATTATCGGAGGAGGACCTTGTGGTTCACTTGCAGCGATATCAACGTTTTCACATAATAAAGGTAGCCATGTTACTATCTTCGAGAAACGAAAAACTAGTGGTTATCCTCCCCACTGTTCTGGCCTTATCGGCATCGAAGGATTGAAAAAACTCGGAATCTATCATTCTGCAATAAAAAAAGTTAGTTACAATAAGATTAAACAAGCAAAATTTGTTTCTCCAACAGGAAAATCAATCTTAATTAAACGAAAGAAAAATGAACTTCTTGTACTAGATCGTCCAAAGCTAGACGCATATTTAGCAAATAAAGCTCAAAAACTTGGCGCAAATTTCCTCTACCAAAGTACTGTAAAGGAAATCCAAAGAAGAAATGAAATATGGAAAATTTTTTTTACTACAGAAACAAAAAATTCTTCTCCAATAACCGCAACAATTGCTATTTCTGCAGAAGGGCATCATCCCAAAATTTCCGCTCAAACTGGCCTTCCTACTCCTTCTAAAAAATGGTTTTTACCAGGGATTCAGTATGAATTAGATAATGTCAGTGTCCCAGAAAAGGATACCGTAGAATTATACTTTGGTAATAAAGTAGCCCCGGGGTTTTTTGCCTGGATGATTCCATTAAATGAATCACAAGCAAGAGTGGGATTAGCTATTCATCCTAATTTATCAAAAGGTGCAAGATATTATCTTAATTATATGATTAAGAAGCATCCCGTTCTTTCTCCGAAACTTACAAAATCAAAAATTCTCAATTCATGGGGGGGGTTTGTACCTGCAAGTGGGCCAATTAATAAAACCTTTACTGATGGATTCTTAGTGGTAGGAGACGCTGCGGGCCAAACAAAAGCTACCACAGGTGGAGGTTTCAATATCGGGGGATTATGTGGTCAATTTGCTGGCAAGATTGCGTCACAATCTATTCAAAATAACAATACTTCTAGTAATTTTCTAAGGAAATATGAAAGTATGTGGAAGTCAAATTTTGAACCTGAACTCTCACTTATGAAAATTTTTCGAAGATTATTATCATATTTGCCTGATAAAACACTAGATGGTTTATTTGATATCGCAATTCAAACTGAATTGGCTCATCGAATGCAAAAGGTAGAAAATATTGATCTTCACGGAATGGGGCTGTTAAAATATTCTTTATCTCCAACGGTTCTGATTCACGCTTTTAAACATACTCCCCATGTTGTTAATAGCCTGTTTCAAGGATTATTGGCTTGATAGAATGAAAATTTTTGTAAATTACATATCAGATGGAGAAAAATAGTTTAAGCTAATTTATTCTGAATTTCTTCAAGGGATTTCAGCAAAATCTCTGTATTCTCTTTCATTCCATGAAAACCCTTCAGTAATTCTTGTGAACCTTCGCTATATTCTTGCAAAAATTCCACCATTGGTTTAATGAACTCCTGCATATGATTTAGCTGTTCTATTCCAATTGAAGCAGCAGTAAATTCCCCCTCGTCAATATTATCTTCAGTAGAACCTTTGATTTTGCTAAGAATTGAACTAAAACTAGTTATTAACGGTTGAACATCAGAAATAGTCAAGGATGTTAAAGAATCCATTTCGCTACTTATCAAATCATTTACACTTTTCAATTTGCTCAATAGCTTTTGTGCTTTTTTCTCTGATCTAATGGGAACAACAGCAGAACCTAATGAAATAGAATTCTTATTCAAAAGAATATCCTCATATTCAACAGTAACAGGAATCTCAACATCGATCTCTGTTTTCCCTTCTCCTGAAGGGCATGTTAAAGAGAATTCAACTTTCGTTGAAGCATTTGGATTTAGTTGCTGAATCGAAATTGAATTTGTTCCCGATACAGTTGTTAAACTTGGAGGGATCCCGATCTGTGCAATGACATTAGATGCAGTACCTTCTCCTTTATTCTCTAGCTTTACAGTAAATCTAAATTCTTCTCCGTATATAATATCATGATGAAATTCATATGTGGTCCTTAGTGAGGGAAATTTTACAAATTCGATCATTTTTTGTTGGGTTAATTCAATGCTCCTCTTTATACCTTCTTTAAACATTGATGCTTGCTTAGCATTGATTAAATAAGTTTCTGTATAGTCTGAAGCTCGCTGAAATAAACTCGGATTAGGATTTTCGGGATTCACTGCTCCTGCTAAGTCATAAGGTATGTATAAACAAGCTGTTGCTGCTTGGTTTGCTGAAAAATCATGCAATTTTATGAATTCATCTAAATGCTGATTTATATCCCAATCTCCTGCCTGGAGTCGTAATAATGATGCAATTGTCATGCATACAGCTCCCCCGAGTAAATCTTCCCATGAAATGTGATCTTGAGAGGCGTGTACTAGCGCATCTGCAGAAGAAACTAACCATTGATTTTCAGAATCTTGATCGGGTAAAAAACGATGAATCACCTGATATCCCGAGAAAAATTGATACGCGGCATTTTTATACTGTCCTCTTTCAATCAATTCCTGTGCCAACTTATTGATTAACCCAGCAGTTTCACGGGCCGCACGATCACGTTCATCAGAATCTTGAATGTTTCCTAGCTCGATTAAAGCTTCTTGAACATCGCTTGCCGTAGTTGATTTACTTAATCTCTCGAAAAGCTCATTTACAAAGCCCACGTTTTTCAATTCTCCTTAATAATTAGTAATGCGCTTGATTTTTTATTCTACTAATTCATATTGAATTATCTTATATGATTTCATATTCATTATTGATCTCTCACAAAAGAATTATATTATTTTAATTCTTCGTTTTCCTCATTTTTAACATATTATTTCTTTTTGTTTTCGCAATAAGTATCCTCATTTGCACATTTTAAACAGGATTAAGCTAATTCATTTCTAATGGATGAAAAAGCTCAGTAGTCACTTACTGAGCTGTAATAAAACCCTCTTTCCTGAAGCGGTGGAGTGAAATGAAATCTGTAACAACCTTATAACTTATTTTGCTCGCATTTACCCTCATTTTATTCGAAAGAAATATTCAATTATATCATTTGAATATATGTTTATTATTTGCACAGCCTTAAAAGAGAATCTTTGTTTTAAACATATTTGAGTTTAAAGTAAATTTCTGTGTAAAATTCACTGAAGACGAAGGTTAAACATAGGATAATCTGGTTTAACTCATTTATCATTAAACAAGAGTAACAATTTCACATCGGAGGAATTGATATGGTTTTCTTCCTAAGCCAAAAGGAAAAAGAAATTCCGGATATTCTTAAAAAGGATCCTGCAGCAAAAAAAGCCTATAATGAGATATTATCTGGATTAGAAGAGGCTCTTATGCTTTATGTTTATGATTCTGGCCCCTATCCCATAGAAGAAGGTTCTCAAATTCTTCCTTTTTCTGATCTAGCTATTTGGGCTGAAGCAGACTGGAAGTTGTTGTATCCAAAATTTGAGAAAAAGAGATGGATCGTTGTGTACGTAGCTAGGGGTGGTTTTCAATTAGTTGATCTTATTGAAAATAAAATAGATGATTTTATCTGGACTTATTTCAAACCAAAAACTGATGTTAGAGAATTTGAAGATAGCAGTATTTATTCTGAGTATCGCGATCCTTCATTTGAAGATAAATTCGCTGATTTTATGGAAGAAAACACTTCAATCTTATTTGTTGAGGATATAATTTCCACTGGAGAGAACTTAGAAGCTGCTTTTGATATTACAATGGAAGTCGCTGAAGAATATAATGTGGAAGTCGGAGATGTGGCAACAATGGCTTTGATTTCTAGAATAAGAAATCTTGGAACGATCCCAATATATGGGGTTCAAACTGACATTCAAATTGATCTACGCAGCTCATGGGGTAACGATCTTTCTGATCGGATCGATTCACGAGATTTTTCAGAGAATAAAGAATATATTGATGATCATTAATTATTTTAACTCAAAGAAATATATTAGAACATAGAAAAAATAAAAAAGGGTCATAAAAATATCTAATTAAGCCTAGTGCATACATTTTGAATCATATCGGAGTATATTTTCTAAATGATATGTATGAAAAGATATCAAATCATATTCAAATAAATTAAATAAGTAATTATTATACAAAATTACTTGAACTCAAGAGAATAAGTATAGAAAAAACTTGATCAACATCTAAAGACTCAATCCAAATGAGGATGTACAGGAAATGAGTATCGATATAACCTATGTTAAATCAGCCATTGAAACCTTAGATTTAATTCAACAACTTTTCACCCATTTAAGAGAATCTCGAACAACCAACAAGGTTAATGATTTTTTATCGCAGATTGAATCAAAAGCTGTCGCAAGAATCAGCTCTAGTTTAGGTCAACAGCTAGGAATCAACGTACCAGTTGCAGATCAAGAAGGAAAATCAAGTCAATACTGGAAGGGAGTTCGAGATATGGCTAAATTGTCCAAAAAACAATTTTTGGCTTTTAAAGATGACCTAAAATTCAATCAATTTCTGACAATGACAAAAAACACCCTTTCAGCTAAAATAGAGCCTGAGAAGCAGGATATTTCCCCATTAGAAGAATTATTGTCAGACCAACCACCTGTTGTAAAACAGCTTGAACCTACTTCACCATTAGAAGATATTTTATCAGAACCCGTGCCAACACCAGCTCCAACACCAGCTCCTATCGCTCCAACACCAGCTCCTATCGCTCCAACACCAGCTCCAACACCTGAACCAGAACCAATCCCAATTCCTACTCCGATAGTCCCTACTCCCGAACCAATATCTATACCTGTACCAGAACCGATTCCTGAAAAACCATCTGACTCATTAGAAGATATTACTCAACCTTCTAAGGACCCAATTCTTCCAATTACACCAGCTATCGAACCAGTTGCTGACGCATTACCAGATAACATTCAGGCACTAGATGAAGCGTTAAAAACTAGTGGCTATGATCAATCAACAGAAACACCAACAGAATCCGAACCATCACTGAAGGATATGCTCTTAGAGAAGGATGACGAAGAGGAAAAAGAAGACGACATGTTATCACTATCTTTACGCCAAGCACTTAAGATTCTCCGAGATGAAGATGAAGATTAAGGTGAATAGTTTATGAGTGAAAAAGTTATCAAACTTACATGTATTTGGAGAACTGATGAATTCATTGTTCTTGATGGTAAAAGTTCACCTTCTGAGGAAGAAGCATCATTAATAATAGATGAACAAAATTCGATTATTACTGTCAGGATTCCAACCCACCTATCTCTCATTACAAAGAGAGTTATTGAACGACGTGTCTCATCCATTGCAAAAAGTGGTTTTATTGTTCCAAAATCTCAAATTCGTATTGGAGCTGGATTTACAGTCTCGATAATAAAGGAGGATTCTATTCCTGACGTTCTTCTTCAAGTTGGCCACCATTACAGTTATGGTGAATCAGTACCTGTTCAAGAAGAAACGAGAATAGAAGAACCAAAGATTAATTACTCATCTGAAGCCGAATATATACCTACTTTTTTAAAACAGGAAATATCTAATACTCAAATTCAATCAATTGCAAAATTAAAAACAATTCAAACACCTACACCAGAACCAGTACCCATAACAGTAGAAGCTACTGAAGATCAACTCACTGGCGATGAAAATGTGGCTGGACGTTTGGTTATCTCTTTAACAAAAGTGAGTGATGTTTATCTTTCTCGAAAAAAAGATCATTTCACCGCTGAATATTCAGCAGGACGAGTAGATTTCACGGTAAAAAACGGAAAAGTCAACATTCTACAAACTAAACGCATTCAAGATGACGATAAAACTTTGGAACAAGCGATTTCTGCTGCCGTACTATAAGAAAAATTTGATAATTTTATTGAGGTTTATATCAGTTTAATTCATCTATTTTTCTTCTCTAAATAACTATTTCTCGACTTCTAGTTGTGTAGGTAATAATTTCTTTTGAAAACAACTCAACCAGATTTTCATTTGTAGTAATTACTCCAATCAATTCTTCTTTCTCGGGTATTTTCGGTTCTGGACAAATCAAAAGTTCTTCTGCATCTCGAATACATCCCCAGAATTCAATTCCATCAAGTTGTTTTAGACGAACATTTCCCGAAGATAATATTTTTTTCACAGTCGATTCAGGTACTTTTCTGAAATCTCCAATAATACTCACTCTAGTCTTAAATGGCAACTTTGAGGCAGCAATCATTGTTTGTAACTCAGGACGAGGCATAAGTACAGTTAATGATGATTTTGCCCTAACTGTTAAATCTCTAAGTAGCATGATAATTGAAGGTTCACCTATCACAACATCACTCGTTAAGAGTGTGGAATCTATACCTGAATACTCCTTCAATCGGGATGATTCAATTATCTTACTCAGTTTGGCCTTCATCTCTTTGATTGAATATGTTAAAGCAGAAATCTCATTTTTACTTTTCGTCTCAAAATCTTTTATTCGATTATTCATTATTTCTCGAGCATTGTTTAGCGTCGATATCAATGTTTCAACTTGTACTTCCGCATAATTTGATGTGAAAGAGTTTAGTCCTGTTAAATATGATTTAAACTCCGTTTCCACACCAATTACTCTATTTAGATTTTGTTCCAAATCATTAGTATAGCTAGATCTCATTTTTTCAGTGGAATTCAATACATCTTTTAAGCTATCAGATGTAAATCCAAAATTCTTTTCTTCTTCAATAAAAGAAGTAAGGTCTTTCTTAAAGCCATTTGATGTTTCATTCACAAGATTGGAAAGATCAGAAATAATATTCATTATTGATGAACCTAAATTATTTTTTATTTCATCAACCTTCTGATCAAAAAAAGTATTGATGCTAATGATCTGCTTTTCTATCTCATTCTTCTGTTTCTCTAAAGCAGTTTGATTTAACTGAATATTTTCGTTGACTTTTTCTTTTAAATGCTGAAAATTCTCTGAAAAATGTTCTTCCTCCGTATTAACGATCCCCTTGAACTCTTGTAAACCATTTTTTGTAGCATTTACCAAATTATTCTCCACTTCACTAAATTTTGCATTTAATGAATTTACTTGGTCCAATGACAACTTATTCTTTTCAATTAATTTCTGGATTTCACTTTTCTGTTCATTTATCTTAGCTAAGTTTTCAAGGACAAGATCTTTACCTTTGAATAACTTCCTCCTCTGAAGATCATCTATCACGTCCTCTATAACTGGTTCTATTTGGCCGAATTTGTCAATAATTTCAGTAAAGAATGATTGCATTGAAGTATCAATTTCATTATACCCATCCCTTATTTCGCTGAATTTAGATTCACTCTGGTTTGCTTTCAACTGAATAATATCTATCGATGAATTTAATTTTACGACTTTATTCTTGAATGTATTGTAGCCTTCAGAGCGGTCATCTTCTATTTTTCTTAATCCTTTCGTTGTATTTTCAGATACTTTGTTAATTTCATCTCTCACTGTATCCTCAAGTGATTTAGATCCCATATTGTACTTATTCTGAAAATTTCTAAAATCTTCATTATATTTTTGAGTTATTTCATCTAAATCACTTCTTATGGATGGGATTCTAGATTCGAATATTGTAGGGATTTTATCCATATTAGTAAAATGGAAGGTAAATAATTTATTATTGATATTTTTTGAAGCTTCTATTGCTTGAAGAACTCTTTTATCAAAACCTTGGATGATTTCTATGCTTTTATTATTGATAGACTTTAATTCTCCCTTAAAATTATTTATTAATTCCTTAAAATTCGATGCCATTGGAATCATGCTTTGAGAGAAATCATTCTCTAGATCTGAGGTATTTTTTCTGAATATCTCAACAATTTCATCAAAGTTTCCAGAAATACGTTGAGAATCTACCTCATTAATATTCGAAGCTTCTTTTCTAATGTTAATAAGCGTAATCGGGTCATAAGCAAGAGAGAGGGCTTTCAGAAATGGCTCTAGAGCAAAATATCGACCGACTTTACCTGGAATTCGACTCACAAGGTTGCTTCCAATCAATACTTTGAGGGCTTCCTGTGTTTTGAGATAATCTATTCCTGAGATTAAACTTATTTGACCAAGCGTAGCCATACCTAATGATAACAAACTAAGGTATACTTTTCCTTGTTCATCTTCTTCTAATCCTAAGATTTTCACAATATCTGTGATTTCTTTTGAAGATATCTTCAATCCAACCATATCATAACATTCCAATAATTTTCTAGCCCTAATCTTCGTGATCTTAATTTCTTAATGATGTTTTTAACTTTAATTTTTCTATTTTTCATCAACTTATATAAATGTGGTAATTGACAATGCTTCATATTCTTTGGATGTAAAGAATAATCTCCTAGATCTTTCAAAATAAAACGATATCTTTTTAGAAGAGTTTAAAAGAAAACTGATTATATGATCTATTTACTATTATAGAAAAAAAGACTGTCCTAGCATAAATAATAGGAAAGTCTACAAGGTCAAAAAAATCATTATTGGAAGTTGAGACCTCAATTGCTACTAATGAAAGTATGTTTACTTGGTGATGGCGCTGTAGGGAAAACTGCTTTGCGCGAGCGGTATTTAGGAAAGCAATTTTCCTCAGGGTACGTAATGACGATCGGTGCTGATTTTGCTGTTAAAAAAACGCAAATTGACACCGAAGAAGGAAGGAAGGATGTAAAATTTCAAATTTGGGATCTCGCAGGTCAACCTAGATTCAATAGTGTCAGGGAACTCTATTATAAAGGGTCTCATGGTGGTTTGTTAATTTTTGATATTACTCGTCGAGATTCATTCACGAACCTTTATGCTTGGGTAGATGAACTTTACAGAAATTCAGGAAGAGGAACAACACCAATTGCAATTTTAGGAAACAAAGTAGACTTACGTGCAGAAGTTGAGGATTCTGTCTCCGAAGATGATGTTTTAGAATTCATCAAAGACCTAAAAGCGAAATTAGATATACAATATGAAATACCCTATTTAGAAACCTCTGCAAAGACTGGAGAAAATGTAGATGAATCATTTGATCGTCTAGCTCAAAGTATTAGGCTCTTTTTAACAAGGTCTAAGTGAATAATCCATGTGAGTTTTTCGCGATTGGTTACTATTCTCCGAATTGGTCATAGATTTAATCGTGATAAAAGAATAACTTCTCATCTAGCTCTTGTTGCCCGAGCATTAGGAGCAGGAAAAATGATAGTTGCTGGGGAAAAAGATCCAAATCTTGAAGATTCTATAAATAAAGTTAATACCGAATGGGGAGGAAAATTTCAATTTGAAATAGTTCCTTATGATGAATGGAAGCAATTAATAACAGAATGGAAAATCAATAAAAATAGAATAGTACACTTAACAATGTATGGAGAAAATCTCCCGAATTTCAAAAAACTTAAACTTCTTGATGAATTAAGACAAAACCTGATGGAAGTACGAATTATTCTTGGAGGGAAAAAAGTACCAGGGAAAGTTTTTCATGACGCGGATTGGAATGTAGCAATATCAAACCAACCTCATTCGGAAGTAGGGGCCTTAGCTATCTTTTTAGATCATTTATTTCCGAATGCGCTAAACCAATCATTCGATAATACACAGAAACAAATCATCCCATCATTGAATGGAAAAAAGAATTATAAATGAGATGGATTAAGTGAACTATAACTTCACGACACAAATTGGTGTAATTGGGGATTCTAAAATCAGATCGAAAAATCAGTTTGAAATATGTTATGAATTAGGACAAGAAATCGCTCTAGCTAATGCAGTATTAATTTGTGGCGGCCGAGGTGGAGTAATGGAGGCCGTTTCAAAGGGAGTTTACGACTCAGGTGGGCTTAGTATTGGAATTCTTCCAACTGATGAAAAAGACCCAGAGGTTAATGAATATATAACTATTAAAATTCCAACGTACCTACATTGGGCACGAAATGCACTTATTCCTTTAGCATCTGATGGTGTCATAGCTTGTGGTGGAGGAGCAGGAACATTATCCGAGTTATCTTATACGTGTATGTATGGAAAACCAGTCGTATGCATAACTTCAATTTCGGGCTGGAGTAGAATAATTGGTAATCGTGGAACAATTGAATCATGTACAGAGAAAAGGTCCTCACTAATCGAAACAGCTACTAAAGGAAAAGAGGCTGTAGAAAAAATCATAACTATGATATCACGTTCCAAACAAGGAAAATAGCCCAGAATTTGGTTTTTCTTTGAAAATTTCGGATAACCCATCACAAAGGGCTTTTAATAGACTATCTCCCTTTGGATTAATTACATCTGAATAGTCCTGCATGGTAGATTGAAATTCATTTACATTCATACCTTTTACTGCCTGAAAAATCCTAGTGGCAATTTCGATATAATTTGCAGATTCTGAATCGATTGTTGAAACTGCTTCATCATTACTATGAAGATATTTTCCACAACTGCTTATCTCGTACGCATTAAGTTCAGCTAGGGTTAAGTATGTACGCATTTTTATTGAAAGTGGAGTAAATTCCGTACTCCATGACTCAAGACTATCGAAAGCCAAAATAAATTCTTTTTTGCGACAAAGTATTCCACAATGGCAATAGTAGAGATAAAATCTAACATCTTTATGGAATTTTCTTTCCAGAATTATATTATTAATATGTTCAAGGAATCCTGAATCTTGAAAAGCTTTCTCTAATATTACTGTATTACATACCGTGGAAATACATTCATTCAAAGATGATTTTCTCAATTCAGATAAACAAAAAGGTAATAATTGAACCCATTCTCGTTTATTGAGATTTCTTTGGAAACTCAAAATAATATCGGTTACCAAATTGCACGCTATTTTTTTTTGGTTTTCTTTTGATAGAATAGGTAAAGCAGAGGAAATTAATTTTTCAGCACTATTAGGATCATCCGAACGAAGAAATCTCTGATAAGCTCCTAAAAGCATTTGATATCCATCAAACCAACGTTTATTTCCAAGCTCTTCTAATCCGAATTGTAACCAATTATTATCATTCATTCGAAAAATCTCTATATTTAGTAAATCGCAGTTTTTCAATTAATATTTAATAATTGTCTAGATCTGATAATTCAGATCTACATCTGACGAAAACATGAAACAGAGTAATTCAAATAAGAATTGAGTCAAACTGGAATGTAAGACCATACTTAGAAGTTCATTTATGAAGTTTCATAATGGAGCTTCCAAGAAAACCCAAGAATTCATTCTAGTTAGTATTCTTCTTTGGATAACGAGTCAATCTGATATTATAGCAAATATCTAGCCAAAGAATTACTAGAGAAATATTTAAATCCAAAGGAGGCCAGATTATTATTGTTGATATGAATAGTGCCTATTACATTCTGATAAAAGCACTCCTGAACACTATCGCAGCTAATAGGACAGAGGTTGTATGGATACACCCCCCACGTTGGAGAATAGCACCGTAATGAGCTAGTTGATGACTTCGTGTAAATAAAATTGATGACATTGTTATCTATAACAATAATTTATAATAAAAGCGAAATTATCTTTTACTAATAGCGAAATATCTATTAACTTTGAGTTAGTGTTTTAAAATAATAACGAAACATTTTATATAATCTAATATAATTGTTATTAAGCTAATATTAACTATTATTATTACTATCTTAACATGTGCATGGAGTATTGACGAACTTTGAGTAATCCTGATACCCTTAAAAGATATAATGTCAATGATGATGGCACTTTGACACCTGTTACAATTTCTTCTATGTCAGATCTATCAGATAATAAAGTCTACCTCGTTGTTGACGAAAACATGCGAAAAATCTTCATTTGGAAGGGAGAAGGAGCACCTGTAAGGAGAAAATTCATTTCAGCGAAAGCAGCACAGCAAATGCGGGCAGAAGAATATGGAATGGTATATCGAATCGAAAGTCTTGATCCTGGATTAGAGGGACAAGATTTCTTAGCTATCTTTGGTGGTTCAGCTAACCCTAGTACCCCTTCAACACACGAACCCACTCCAGCACCAACACATACGCCAGCTGCCGCACCATCATCAGTTCCTAGACGAGCTCCCACTCCAGCACCAACACATACGCCAGCTGCCACACCATCATCAGTTCCTAGACGAGCTCCCACTCCAGCACCAACACATACGCCAGCTGCCACACCATCATCAGTTCCTAGACCAGCTCCCACTCCAGCACCAATGGCGACAACTGCGCCTATAACGAAACCTAAACCAGCACCATCCCCTAGGATTGTTAAAGAAACGGAAATAGTCGTTACAGAACCTTTAAAAACTGAAACAGTAACCATAGAAGAAGTAAAATCAAAACTAGCTGAATTAGACATTCCGCAGAATATGGAACGTGAAATAATTATTGTTGGTAATACCGTATTTTCTGTGATAAAAGAGCACTTAGCACTTTTCTCAAAAGATATAGTTAAATTGGAACCTATGCACGATCTCCCCTCTGGAATCTTTCCCGCAGATCATTATCAAATTAGATTATTTATAGAGGAAGGAAGAGTATTATTTACAGAGATGCTAAGACAGAAGACTCGTTCTGAACGAGATGAATTCGTTGATGATATGAAAAAATCACTTCAAGATTTATCCAAAATGGGACTATAATCTACTAATTTGGAAGAAAGTAAAGTGTCAGAAAGTAAAAATGAATATTTGCTCAAGATATGTGCAATAGGGTCAGGTAGCGTCGGAAAAACATCTTTAATCCGTCGATTTGCAGAAGGAAAATTCACAACAAATTATTTACCAACTCTAGGGGTTGATATCACCACAAAAAAGATTCAAGTGGATGAAAATAATGTCAAATTAATCCTAGTGGATACTGCAGGTCAAGAGTTTTTTGGCAAACTAAGGCCCAGTTATTACAGAGGCGCGTCTGCTTGCTTGATATTATTTGCTTTAAATGAGAAATCTTCATATGACGCCATCCCAGGTTGGATAGCAGAATTTCGTAAACATATCCCTGGTCCTGACATACCAATGGCTCTAGCTGGAAATAAGAAAGATTTAGAAGACCAACGTAAGGTCTCCAGCGAAGAAGCTAGAACATTAGCAGAAGCTAATGATATGAAATATCATGAAACATCTGCAAAATTAGGAGGAAATGAAATCGAAGAAATATTTCGTGAATTAACAAGAAATGCATTAGAAACAAAATAACATTACTCGCGAAAAACACGAAATGATCGAGAACCATTGAAATTTCAATACACTTTTTAATTACTTAAGTAATATTGAAATAAGTGGATTTAGAGGAAAATATCTATATAAAATCTGTTGCTCCCAACAGACGAAAAAGAAACACAGGAAATACGAGCGATATTCACCATGCAGGCTAGTACAGAATTTGAAATCATAAAAAGGGATCATCAAGGGGTTCCTGTAGTGAAAATTGTTTTTTGGGGTCCGACGCTTGCCGGTAAAACAACTGCTCTTACCATTACTAAGGTACTGAAAAGTCTTGAAGATCCAGAAAATGTATATAAATTCTTAAAGCTAGAAGATCCAACGGGACGAACCCTTTTTTTTGATCAAGCAATTTTTGGCATCGGAAAAACTGCTGCTGGCTTACCAATATTGAAGTACCATTTGTTCACCGTTCCTGGGCAAGAAAGACACTCGGGACAACGGAAAGTGGTATTACGTGGAGCACATGGACTGATCGTTGTTATTGATTCTGAAAAGTCAAGATGGGAAGAAAATAAGTTCTCTTTAAAAGAAATTACTAAACTTGCTGGTGATAAATTAGCTAATGGAGCATTACCGTACCACATAATGCTAAATAAAATGGATCTTCCGAAAGAGCAACGAATATCATCACTAGAGGTCGGTAAAATGCTTAGTGAATCAGGTGTTGCCTCAAGTCTTAGAGATGCTGCAGTTAGAATAGTAGAAGTCTCTTGTTTAGAAGCTAGAGATGATTTAAAGAAACTTCTTTCTTCACCTGATCGTTCAAAAATAGTTGACTCAAATGGACGATTAAAAAAGGAGTATAGGCCTCTTAGTGTTACTCGTGTTATAAAATCAGTTGAAAGCCTAGTTCGAGAAATAATTATACAAATGATGAAACAGCAGCAATGATAGCTTCTTCATCTTCAATTTCTGGAGAAATTTTTCTGTGAGGATTTCGATTACTCACCCGAACACGATTTCCATAGCTGTAGACTTTTTTCAAAGGGGTGCCATTGTTGTTTTTCCTACAGAGACTTGTTATGGTATTGGCACATTAAGCTTGAAATCCAATGAAAATAATATAAGAAATATCTTTACAATCAAATCACGCGCTTTAGATAAGCCATTAAGTATACTTATAACAAAAAAAATGATAAAGAAATATATTAAGACGAATTCTGAGGGATATGAGTTATTAAACAATATTTGGCCCAATCCTGTGACAATTATCTTGAATTGCACTTCAGAAGCATCACGAACATTATCTCAATTAATTAACCTAAATAATCCACAAACTCTCGCATTTCGAGTCCCTGATCACAAAATCCTGTTAAAAATTATTAATCAACTTGAAACTCCTATTATCGGAACCTCAGCAAATAAATCAGGTTCAAATTCGAAATATGATCTACAAACGATATCAAAAGAACTCAAATCAGATAAAATTCAACTTTGGATTGATGAAGGAATATTAAAACCAACTCTACCTTCAACGATAATTGATCTTTCCAATTCAACTAGTCCTATTATTTTACGAAAAGGAAGCTTTACAATCGAAGAGTATTTTGATAAAAAACACTGAATCTTAAAACTTAATAACGAACTCATTATGTAGAAATAATGATATAATATGAGCTTTCAAGAAATCTCAAGTGACATCCTGGTAATTCATCAAAATAGAATAATTTTTAGTTCAGGAATAGGTCATCTTACTCAACACTCGAAGATTAGTGCCACTGTTACACAAGTCCTCACTCTTTTTTCCCAAAAAATAATGAAAGGGGAGAAAATTCATTTTATTCGTTTCGAAAAGCATCGAATGATCTTCTTATTTCCTCAAGACCAGAAAGATGATCCATTAGTAGCTATTGTACTGATCCCTTTTCAAAGAAGTGCCCGACAGGTAATACCTGCAATGAGTATTATCTTACGTATGATTGAGAGCTTTTTACATGGTGAAATTTTAGACACGCAAAATAGACAATTAGATTGCTTTTACCAAATCATCTCTAACCCTGAAAATTCTTTAATTGTAGTACCAAAATCACCTGAAGGAATTTTTTCAGCGTTAGTAATTTTAACTGCATTTGCTCATGATATGCAGTATGGAATAATAAAAATTGTTGACAATATAATCTTAGTAGATCCAAATAATCCTGATGCCCTTGCAAATATTGTTCAGAAGTCTCAGAGCTCTAGAATTCTTTCATTCATTCATCTTCCAGATGCAGAGCAAAATGACAATATATTGTTTTTTGGATTGGAGTCACAACTCAGACAGTACTTCTCTGCTCTTCAAGATGAAAGGATTTATGATGTCATTGGCCGTGTATTTGGAGAAAAATCCAATGCAGCTAAGATGAGGAATTTTATTGATAACAATGAAGCTCGTGAGATTGCTCAATCTATTTCCTTGCTTCCAAAATCAGAAGACGGATTTATTAAAAAAGAAATACTACTTAATACTGTTATTCATCCTGGAAAAGACATTATAGTAACTTTATCAACCCCAGTTATGCAAAAATTAAGAGAATTATCTACCTCAAAGCCTTCACCTGAACCTCCTGTAGTGGAAGAGACTCCAAAGTTACCTGATGATTTAACAGAACTCACACTAAAACTAGAAGATGATATAAAGGAATTAGAAGAACTTAAAGAAGTACCAGCTGACTTAGGAGTTCAACCATCAATAGAATTAGAAGAAGATCCAGATGCAATTCCAACTATCCCAACAACGGATGTACCTCCTATAAAGGTAAAAACTCCAGACTCTGAATTAATTAGTGATAATTTATTAATTCAACTTGATGAAACAAGAAGAAGTGGTCACGAATACAGATTTGAATACGTCCCACTAGTTCTAGATGCTGCTCCTTATGAGTTAAATATGCCTGAAACCATGAAACTGCAATTCAATCCTTCAGAAATTACAATCAGAATATATCCAGATAGTGATAATCACTTCAATTTTCATATTATAACCAATATTGACCGTTTATCAGCTCTAAAAGATTCTCTTGAGGATCTATCCGTCAGAATCGGAGGAGAAACACATCTTAGGGAAAATCACATTTCATTAATAGGACCAATAGAAAAAAGACAAATGGTAATTAGATCATTGCTATGGTTAAGTGTTGTTGAATATCTCACTCAGGTGGAAAATAAGCTACAAGAATTAATTCCCGAATTTGATATTCCTAAGGAAGGATCAATATTAATTGTTCCTCCAAAGCGAGATTTTATTCGAGAAAAAATCCCTTCGAAGTTCAAAAATTACGTCGAAGAGGCGATTATACGCACAACTATTGAACAAGATGAAATCTGGACATTAGGAAAAGCTCAAGAAGAAATTCTTTCACAAATATTACTTCCTTTGAAGCAAGGTAACGGAGTAGTATTCGTAGCTTCAAATTTCAATGCTGAAATGGAAGAAATTGCTTTATTTTTACTAATAATTTCCGAAATATGTGGTATAGGCTTTTCTAGATGGTAATTTCAAGACTAAAGGGATTTGTTGTCAAAGACTGCTATTGTATCGGTCAGCAGAGGAATACCCGTTGCGATGATGCTGTACCGTCCGGAATGGCAGAAAAGTCTTTACTGTAATCTTTGTCCTTATTCCGGTCAAATTACATTACTATCAGCGGAATATTCGCCTTCTAGTAGAAGAGATTATAGATTGAATTCATAAAAATGATTTTAAATGCCTGAAAAACTTATGCAGAATGGAAAAGATAATCATTTGACCTTGTGTATGATTGAAAAATTACACTATTCTTCTTTCAGAAATATAAATAATATAAGTTGAATATTTATACTCATAGGCTGATGAATATATAAGTAAGCAGCTACGAAACTTAGACTATTATATGCTGTTTCAAAAAACTAGTCCAGATTTTCAATCATTGGCTCAAAAAAGGTAAAATTTCGATGGAATCAAGAACATTGCAGCATGGAGACAAATAAAAATGAGAATACTAAACAGAATCAGAAGAAAATTGCGCGGAGTCTCACCAGTTATCGCCACAATACTTCTTATTGGACTAACCGTTGTTGCTGGTGTTGCTGTAGCTGTAATGCTGTTTGGTACTGCTAATGCACCTGATCCTATAAAAGTATTAGTTTTATCAATCTCAGATTTCGAAACAACAGATGATGACTTTCTCATTGATCAATTCTCGGTAACTATCCAAAACGATGAGCGTACTAATATTCGGATCGAACAAGACTCATTTTCGTTAAAAACCGTTAATCAGTCTGATCGAAATCAGACGACTGAGATTCCTGAATGGAGCGTGGATTTTGATTATGATGAAATTTATCTGCCTGGATTAGCAATTCAAACTTTCACACTTTCATGCGATCCAACTTTGGATGAAGTAGAGCTTACCCCGCGAACTAATCTTGTAATTATAGAAATAATAGTATTTCCTGAAGATAGCACAAATCCCCGAAGTGCTAAGACTTTTAAATCGGATACATTGAGAATTGGAGACACAAATGGTCCAGTTTTATTGACTTCTATGAATGCTGAGACAAATTTTGGGGTAGAAGGATTAAACTTGAGTTTCAACTTAACAAATTTTGGAAGTACTGATCTAGATTTAATCATTGATTTCTCAACTGATTCAAGTGAAAAAATCAGTTTCGCCATAGATAGAAACAACCAGACAACTCAACTTTATTTTTCGCTACTACAGTATTCAACTACAAATTTTACGTCAAATACCTTTACTGTACTACCTACAGATCTAACGGTCACCGATGATAACTATATCATTCTTGTTACAATATGGAATCAAGCAAATTTAAAAATAATTTCATCTGCAGTCCTTAATTTAATATATTCAGAATGAATCACCATTTCATTTTTCATAGAGTTGGATTTCTTTGATTTCGTAATATCCCTCTTCTCTATGTTCATCCCAATGAAGCTTGAACTTTTTTATTTTTATCTTTGATGGAAAAAAAGGTGCATCAAATACAAATGATTCATACTCACCACCTTCCCCTGTTATTGAAATCTCTAGACCTGGAACAGCCTTTATAATTGAAGCTAAAATCTCATGAGTTATCTCTTCACCGAGTAAATTCTTTCCTAACCCCATTCCTGCAACAGAGGAAAAAATAACCCGAAATTTATTATTTATCAGTTCTGACATCAATTTATTTGATGAAATCCGCCATAATGGATTGAAACACTTCATATTTGCTAAAATTGCAGCGCGATTGAATTTGCTCCGTTGAAAATCTGATCTAATTCCACCCGTAATCACAGCCTTTGTCCGAGATTCTATAAGTGCATTCTTGAGAGTATTTATTTCATCATCTAAATTGCAGGAATTTACCCAGATATCTCGATGTGGTATTCCTAACATTTCAGAGATGAAAGATACATATTTATTATTAGGTAGGTGGTATAGGAGACTATCAGCACAATTAGACCTTATTGTAAGGATTTCAACTACATTAAACTGGTGAGAAGCCAACCAAAGGGCCAAAATTGAATCTTTACCTCCCGATACAAGACACACAACTCTCATTACTCAAATCTCATTAACTTGTTTTGTTAATTCTCTATCCTCTTCTTGATTATTTAAATCGATAGTTTAGAGATGCGGATTTCACGGATATATTGAATAAAACGTATGTTAAACCTCGAATTGATGCTAGAAATTTATTTCTGCTCTCACTTATAATCTTGGATTGTTTATTAAATAATTGAAAGTAACAATTAGAGAGAAGAAAATTGTCTACAGATATTTTGGAAGAAATTAAAAGGCTCAAAATAGAGAAGAATGCCATTCTGCTAGCACACAACTATCAAGAACCTCTAATCAAACAACTATCCGATTTTATGGGTGATAGTCTTGAGCTGTCTCGAAAAGCAAACAATGTAGATAATGATATCATTATCTTCGCTGGAGCTGAATTCATGGCAGAGACAGCAGCTATATTAAATCCTGGAAAAAAGGTTTTAATCCCATCTTCTGGTGCAAAATGTCCAATGGCTCATATGTTAACACCAAAAAAAATTATTCAATATAAAGAGCAATATCCTGAAGCAACTGTAGCTGTTTACGTCAATACAACTGCAGAAACAAAGTCAATAGCTGATATATGCATTACTTCTGGTAATGCTGTTGAAGTCATTTCTCGTTTAGACAGTAATCAAATCTTGGTTGGTCCTGATCGTAATCTAGCTTGGTTTATTCAACAGAGAATTCCTGATAAGGATATCATTCCATTTCCAGAAGTTGGTCATTGTTATGTTCACCGAAAGTTTACTTCTGAAAATATCCAAGTACTCAAATCCAAACATCCTGACGCTGAAATCATAGTACATCCTGAAACTGAACCTTCAATTCAAAAACTCGCCGATAAAATTCGATCAACAAGCGGAATTATAAAAGAAGCACACAATTCTGACAAAAAAAAATTCATTATAGCAACAGAAATTGGATTAATTGATCGATTAAGGTCAGAACTCCCTTTTAAAACCTTTATACCCGCTCGACAAGATGCTATTTGCATCCAACAGAAAAAGATCACAATATACAATCTTTATCTTTCTCTCTTGAATGAACAGTTCAGAATCAGAATACCTCCTAATATTGCACAACGTGCAAGATTGGCAATCGAAAAAATGTTAGAGCTTTCATCATGAATTCAATATGAAAAATAAGGTGAGAAAAATGGCATTAATTCCAAAGAAGTTGATAGAGCAGAAATTACTAAATTTTCTTTATGAAGATATTGAATATGGAGATATAACAGGTGAACTAGTACCTGATATTCCAGTAATTGCCAATCTTACCGTTAAACAACAGGGTATAGTATGTGGTATAAAATTTGTTAAAACTCTTCTTGAAGCTCTTAATATTAATGTCGAATGTTACTATGATGATGGGAAGTTTGTAGAGAAGGGAGATATTGTGCTAGAATTGAAGGGAAGTAGTCAAACAATCCTTGCTGCGGAAAGAACAGTATTAAACCTTGTAATGCGTCTTTCAGGAATAGCAACTCTCACCCGTTATTATGTTGAGAAAGTTGAACAATCAGGTTTAGCTATTATCATTGCAGCAACCCGAAAGACAACTCCTGGATTTAGATATTTTGAGAAATATGCGGTTATGGTTGGTGGAGGAGATCCTCACCGTTGGAGCTTATCCGACACTATTCTAATTAAAGAAAATCATTTAAAGGTATTAGGGAATCAACCGATTAAAAAAATTCAAGAAACGATAAAAAAGCAATCCTTATTCACAAAAAAAGTTGATATTGAGGTGGAAAATCTACAAGAGCTTTTAAAAGCATTGAAATTATCTCCTGAGATAGTCATGCTTGACGATTTTTCAATTGATGATATTTATAAAGCAATTAAAATTATCCAACATTCTTCGGAACCATTAAAACCACTAATTGAGGTAAGTGGAGGTATTTCAGAGCATAATTTTAATGAATACCTGATTTCAGGGATTAATATCATTTCTTTGGGAGCTCTGACTCATTCAGTCAAATCTATAGATTTTTCTATAAAAATCAAAGATAGCTTTACATCTACAAGTATAGGAGAAGATTAAATTGGTGGTTAAAATACTTCGTGGGATATTAATATCCGTATTATCCGCAATAATAATAACTTTCATGGTACTCTTCTTTACGCCTTTATTACCTTTCAATATTTTTAGTGGATTCATTGGAATAGTTACTTTTCTCAGTATTATATGTATTTCATACTTTGTTTATATTTTCTTGCCAGAAGAAGAGGTACCCTCTGATTTGAATCCAACGGGTTTAAATGCAAATGCATCTCAAAATTCGGACTCTTGAAGGTAAAAAAATGACCCATTTTAATGGATTTATTTCCAAAAAAGCAATAATAAACTCTAAGTTAATTTCGAGCAATGTGATTATTTACGGAAAATCACAAATAGAAACAAACGCATTAATTGATCCGTACGTTATAATTGGATATCCTGTACGTTCAAAAACGAAAAAAATGATTTCCAGTGCTAATGAAATAATAACTACCGAATCTGCATACGATCGAGTATCTATTGGATCAACAATAGGAAAAGATTGTCATATTAGATCTTTTACTACTGTTTATGAAGATTCTATATTAGAAAGCAATGTAGAAACTGGTACAAATGTCATTATCAGAGAAAAATGTGTTGTGGGTTCTGGGAGTATTATTGGTAGTGGTACTATTCTTGATGGTAAGGTTAAAATCGGGCAAAATGCACGAATTCAATCAAACAACTTTATTCCTCCAGAAATTATCCTGGGAAATAATGTATTTCTTGGCCCTGGTGTCAGATTCGCGAATGATAAATACCCTGTAAGCAGTAAATTGGTAACAACCATTGTAGAAGATGATGTTACCATTGGAATAGGTTCTATTATACTTTCTGAAGTACACATTGGCAAGGGAGCAGTTATAGGAGCAGGTACTCTTGTAACAAGGGATGTTGATGAGGATATGGTTGTGATGGGATCCCCCGCACGAAAAGCTATGAATAAAGAGGAGTATGGAATTAAAAAACAAAAATATGAAGAATAATCAGAAAACACAGATGCATGGGCTCGTATTGCATTTAGGACAAGAAAAGGGATATTTTTTTAATGCAACTGTTTCTAAATCAATATCTAGAAGATTACAAACAGAACTAAGCCAAGCAAAGATATCAGCTATCTCTTCTTCAAGAGCTTCTTTACTATTTTCCAAATATGCCTCAAAAAGTTCTCCTAATTCCGTTTGTAACCACATTAAGCTTTTTTCAACGCCTCTTTTTTGATCCCTTTCTTCATAAAGCTTTCTCATAAGATTTTGAAATTCACGAATAGTTAGGTCTGCCACGTACCATGTTCACCCTAAGAAAATTGAATTTTTGAATGATCACCGATATTTAGGTCAGATAATCCTCCCACAAGCTCAACCCAATCTCCTACTAAAGATCCGTTTATACTAGTATTTTGAATAGTAGAATGAGTACCAATTATTGAAGAAGAAATTATTGATCTTTCTACACTCGAACCTTTGTCTATGCTTACATATGGACCAATGATTGAGTTGGAAATCTGACAATCTGGTTGAATTGCAACAGGATATATAATTATGCTATTATCAAAGTCGCTTGCAATCACAGATTTTGGGATTTTATCCAAGACATATTTATGAGCTGCTAAGAGTGCTGCTTTCCTACCACAATCAAACCAGTTACCTGAATCTATCGTTCCAAGAGTAATTCCCCTGTCAACCATTATCTGAAGTCCATCGGTTAATTGAATTTCTCCTCCAGATCCGAGATTATTTTTCTCTACCAACTCTGTTAAAGCACTACCTAACGCGTCCGACTCACGAATTATGTATACTCCAGTAATTGCTTTTGTAGATTTGGGATTTTTTGGTTTTTCCTCAAGAAATTTGATCTGATTTGAATTTTCATAGGTGTTAACAATCCCATATGCTTGGGGCTTTGAAACAGACTTAACAGTTAATGCACCAACCCAATCCTGATTGTCATTGAACTTAGTTATCATCTCAGAAAAGGACTTTTCGTACAGACTATCCCCAAGTGCGATTAAAACTGGTTCCCCATCTAGGAAATCCTTTGCAGAAAAAATTGCATGACCTAATCCTTTACGTTCTTTTTGTTCGATAAAAGTTAAATTACAGAAACTCCCATAATTTGAGGTTACATAATCAATTATTTGATTTTTTTCATACCCAACGATAATTATGATATCTTTAATTTCAGCTTCGACAACACTATCTAAGATGTGTGAAATTATGGGTTTATTGCCTAAAGAAAGGAGAGCTTTCGGTTTAGTATTTGTATGAGGACGTAAACGAGTTCCTCTACCTGCAGCTGGCACAATACATCGCATGGTAATTTCTCCGTACCTTTTCCAGTTGGAATCCTTAGTTATAAGTCTTTTAGTACATATAGGTGAACTACCATGCCCTAAAGGACATGGCTTCCTACAAGTCCGCTGAACCTATCAACACTTTAGAGTAGCGTTGAGAGGAAACTTTCGTTTTATCATTGGCTGTTTGAGAATAATATCGTAGATTACCAATATTTTGAAGATTTTGATGATTATTAAGATTATAAAGATTATAAAGATTTCCAATATTCTTTTCAAAATATTGATAGCTCGTCCACAAAGCATTATGGGAGAGGAACCGCTTCATAATATTGATAGCCGAGTTCTGGTCACGGTCTAGAACAGTTCCACAACTCTCACAGTGATAAATTCTTTGGTAAAGAGGTAGTTGAGATTTCTTATTGGCACAGAACGAACAAACTTTACTCGTATTCCGCTCATCAATTGTTATTACTCTTTTACCTAGTAGTTTAGCTTTATAGGTTAACAATTCGACAAAACGATTAAGATGACCCGTATTATGAACACCACGGTTGATACTTTTAAGATATTTGTTATTTTTACCTTTACTTGTATTCTTGCCATTTTTTACCATTTGTTTGGGTGAAAGGTCACCTACAATGATGGTATTAGCTTTGGTATTTTGCACATAATTCTTACTTTGTTTATGCTGCCAGTCTTTCGTTTGATTACTACTTTTGCGTTTTATAGTTAAGAGGCGCTGACTAAATAACTGGTGCCTTTTACTGCCTTTTTTACAATGGTCTTTACGTCTTTGAAGTGACTGGATCTTTGGTTCCCAGTATTTATCCGGTCTTTTGACAATTGATTCCAAGAATTTCCCCTTAAGATTGACCGCAGTGTGTTTAATTGTCCCGAGATCGAAAGCCTGGTAAAGGCTGTTATCTTCAAAAGGAGGTTCTGGTTGGTCATAGGTGACAGTAAGATAGAACTGGTTATCATGTCGGTCAAAGAAAAGTTCTATCTGTTTGACTTGATAACTCGTGAAGTCAAATGGGACTGAAAAAGTCAATTCCGTATTATTAGGATGCTTATGAGAGAAGTGAATCGTTTGGTCTGTTATCTTAAATCCTGACTGGTTATAACACAACGTAAAGAAATATTTTTTTTCCTCGGAAGGTTGGTAACTTGACTGTAGTATCTCCATTCTTCCGTAATCCAAAAAAAGCTTGAAACGCTCCATCAAGCTTTTTAAGAGTCATTTGAAGGACTTTGGAATAAACAATATTATATCTTGGATAGTGCTTTTTTAGCTGTGGTAAGGCATTCTGTTGGTCTATGTAAGAAACCGTATAGTTGTAAGCATCATAAAGAAACCTTCTTTCGACTAATGCATGATTATACAATACTCGACATGTCTCTGATAATTCCCACAGTAATTCCTCTTGTTTGTTTGTGGGATTAATTCTGAACTTCCATGTCAACAAAACCATACACTAAACCTGAGATAGTTAA
>SDBT01004078.1_pt1 | contig 24909 bp, 51 predicted proteins | sample 2277101 | NCBI WGS metagenome assembly SDBT01 (sample SAMN10404973, study PRJNA504765) | marine sediment metagenome | isolation source: marine sediment core GS10_PC15, 103 cmbsf | place: Arctic Ocean: Southern Knipovich Ridge | collected 2010 | reverse complement strand
AGTACATACCGATGCCAGCAACGAACCGAGTAACTAAACCGACCACCACCGCACAGCACAGTACCCCTCAGTGGTAGTCTATATACACCCATGTACCAACACGGGTCACCTCCTCTCCTTGTAGTACTCAGCTACTCTGAGCACGAGGTTAGGTATCTGTGTGAGGTACAGAGTAACACACAGATAGCTGACATCATGTACCCCTAAGGGTACCCCGTTTCTGTTCCCAGGTACGGGGTCAACCCGGTCACCCCTAAGGTGACAGGTGTGCGAGACGCTTGCTCCACCGCTCGTACGTACCGAGCAGACGATCAGAGCACGAGTCACAGGGGGCACCCAGCTGAGTCTCACTAGTGCAAGTCTCAGGGTTACCTGTCTGTGACAGGGTGCGTCCACACATGTAACAGTAGATTGTCAGCAGATGATTCATCATCATGAGCTGTCTCCTTACTGAGGGTTAGTCCTCACAATACTCAGTGACTCTCACCGAGCGTAAGCGAGGTGCTTCCTACTTGAAGGTCGATCGTAGGGGTAGACCTCTCCCTACTATCCTCGGGGAAGTATCATCCCCCAACGGTGTGCGGGTGACATCTCCCACCGGTGAGCAGGTGAGTGCGTAGGGTACCTTCACCTTCCTCGTTCGAGGGAAGCGTACGAGCATGTTACCCAGCACGATACCCCAGATGATCCCCGACATGGGGATAGCGATCGTCTGCACCCACCCCTTGTTCTCGGGGTGGAGATACACATCCACGCAGACGAATGCGCAAGAGCTCACCACCACGACCATCGTGATGATGATGAGGGTGTTCATCAGGTTCGATTGGGGATTCATTATACCCCTCCTACTGTGTGTCCCCGCTACGCTCAGGTACTCCCCGAGCGCAGCGAGGACGTGATGTGGATGCTGTTCCCACGTTCCACAGGACGCGGCTACCCCATAGGTAGCGGATGCGACCATGAACTAAGCGTCAGGGAGTCTGGCGCTGAGTCCACGTACCGTTGTCCAGTGCAGACTGAGCAGCTTCCCGATTGGGGAAGTACTCACTGTCACGACACAACGGACCCTTGTCGCTGACCACACCCAGGTAGTGACCTGCTTGTGATCTGCAGACCGTGAGGTCGTGCTCCTCACCCATGTACTCCTGAGCGAGGAACGACTTCGGGGTCGCGGACGAAGTAGGCATAGATACCTTCTCTCGTCTAAGGTACTCAGGATGAGCACCCTCCTCAGGTGAGACAGCACCCGAGGTACTACTGGAAGAAGTACGCAGGGTACTCGACCATGAGGTTCAGCATGATGCTAACACCCACGGTCATGAGACCCAATCCGATCCAGTATCCGTACCGCATGTTGACACCTCCTTTCAGGACTCAGGGTCCTCGGGACTACCGTCCCACATGATGGGGAATATGATGTCATCGATCCAATCAACGTCACAGAGCATAGTGATATCTCCTTTCACAGTACTCGGAAACTCTCCGAGCGGAGCGAGGTTCATCATGCACCCAGTGTGTGCTGAGTGTATGAGGAACCCCGGGACCCGGAGGTCCCGGAGCATACCCCACCCCTGTTAGAGGAAAGGGTACAGCATGGATGCAAACCATGCATAGGTAACCAGCGCAAAAACAAGAAACTTCATGTTCTATCTCCTTACGTTGCTCACCTTACTCAGAGACTCTCTCCGAGCGTAGCGAGGTTCATCATGCGCGCAGCGATCTACGCGTATGAGGAACCCCAGGGGTGTCTCCACCCCCAGGTACTACCACAGCGGGAGATCCTCCGGAGGGACGATGACTTCTTCATCGACCGTCTCGTCCACGGTGGAGGTGTAGTACTTGGCGAGGTTCAGCTCGAGAGCTAGACCAGCGTCAATACCACCGTGTTCGAGCATCTGACGGATTCCAGCGACAGCAGGTTCATCACCAGCTTCAGCAGCGAGCATGAGAGCTTTAGCGTGAACAGGAGAAACTTCGGTGTTGATGTCACACATGGTGTTACCTCCATAAGGTTCATCATAACCTCAGCGTACTGAGAGTATGAGGAACCCCGGGTCCGGAGACCCGAGGTGTTACTCGGAGTTCTTGTGGAACCCCTTGTGGTGCTGGACCTCCTCGTGGAGACGCGTGATCTCACCGTTGTTGTCTTCGCGGTGATCCGCGCAGACGATGCACAGCGGGTAGATCACCGGAACCCCCGCTTCGGGGTGAGACAGGTAGAACCCGATGACCGTGTCACCACCACAGTCCTCGCAATCTCGCTCAGCTCTCGCGCCATGCTCCGCGATGAACAGCTTCGCGACGCGAGAGGACAGCTTGGTAAGAGTTTCGTAAGTGACGCTCATGAAAACACCTCGTGCGAATGGAGTGGAAACGCGGCAAGCGCTTTACTCACCGCGGTATAGGTAGGGGGTATAAAGGACACAACCCCCCTCAGCTAGCTGAGGTACTCTAAGGTACCCAGTACAATATATTGGTGACCTGTAACCTTTAAGGGGATAATCATATCCTCCCCCCCCCCCCCCCTTGACTTATATCCCCTTTCCTCTTATTATTCATCTGTAGGAGGGGGCAACTCCTCCTCAATCGGGTCACAGGCAATTCGGCATAGAATAGGCAGCCTCGTACTTCGGTATGGGGCTGTCTGAGTTTAAGGGGAAGACCATCTAAGCTACCCTTGACTTCCTGACCTTGATCCCTTATTATTAGTATGTCCCATGTAAAGGAGTCAGATCATGAGCTACATACTAGAGGTAGATAGATGGGAGGGCACTGGGGGTGCAATGACCCTTGTCTGGAACGGTGCTTCCGTTTGGAGTAAAATGTACGATACTGAAGATGAAATCGAGAGTATTGTAAATCTCTTAGAAGCAGTTAGAGCCCCAGTAGAGGTTAAATACTAAATGATCACTGATGACGATAGAGCTATGGCAAAGATTCTCGACGGGTATCCCCTATTTGAGTATATCTCTGGCTTGATGGAAAAAGAACAAGGGGCTGATGGGTATGAGTTGACTGCTGACGTATGGGCGGCAGACTGGGAATACATTCTTGGTTGCTATTTTATAAATGAAGGGTACGATCTTGGCTAGTGTGTTAGAAACTATCTATCAAATCCTAACTATCATCTTGGGCTTAGTTTATATCGTACCTCATAGAGATTATTCTAGCTCCTACAGGTGGACTCTCCCATTGGGCATATGCTTCATATCTATTGGGGTAGTAGGGCTTTGTGGGTACCTAAAATAACCCTAATATATCTGGTTTATTTTGTTGTAACTTAGCTCAATTTATCGTATAATTGAGTGGACATATGAATAGTTTAGTCCTAGGTTTGCTATAGGTTTGTTGGCATACTGGGACCCTCTGCCCTTGAAAGGGCTGGTTTGCTCCTATTTAGCTCTATATTGGAAAAGGCGGTTTATGGTTAAACATAGTGATGAAACAGGTACAGATTTCGAATTTACTAAGGAAGAGGTCCAAGCTAACTTCAGTGCTATCCTTTCCGTAATGACGGAACAGGAGGCTTTAGTCGCTGAACTCCTAAGTATACTAGTAGGCAAAGGTATTTTAAAATCGACGGATCTCACTAAGATCACTAATGTCTTCTTCGATTACGAAACCTTACCCTCAATCTACAAAGATGTATACCGAAGGTACGCCTATCACTTCCTCCAAGCTAAGAAAGCCTTAGAGGAAATACAAGTACTTAAAGAGGAGCTGGAAAATAATGACTGAACCTATTAATCTCTCTTCCCCAGAAGAGTTCGCTACCCTGGATCCCTGGCAACAAAGAACCCAGAGCGCTCTTTGGGCTTTACTCTTCCTCACAGGAGAATTAGCCTTAACTGTCAGAATCCTTAGAAACAAATTAAGTGAGCGAGGAGGCCTTCTACCAGAAGACGAAGAGCTAATCAATAATACCTGCGTAGACCCTAACCAGTTAGCTAGCGTCTATGCTCATATGGAGCGAGCTCTCCAAGAGAAGGCCTCTAAAATCCATTTCGCTTTATCTAATCCTACCGAAGCCAGTGAGTTAACGCTCGCGGCTATAGAGGACGCTAGAAAAGCCCAAGAAGAAGAGGAAGAATCTAAAAAGATCATCCCGGACTATATTAAATCTACAGTGGTGGATGAGAGCGGAGAGGAGGGGCCTGAAGTAAGGCTTAGGTATATACCAAATGCAAACGTATAGCAAACATCTTGATATGAACTCAGAGATCCAAAAGATCTTGCAAGAACGTAGAGCTAGTGGTATGTTCTCGAATCCCTCTAAAGATGAGAAACAAAAGAGAGCAGAAGAAGCTTATGTTCAGTGTGGGATGGAAAATGCTTTAGTGAGAAGGAACAAAGGGATTTCAGTTGGCGAACGCCAAGTGGAGTCCATCTTGCGTTTTATTATCGACAGACCTACCCAAATACAATTGGAGGATGCAGTAGCTGATAATATTGTATATGACCAATTAGGGGAACACAGAATACTAGGAAAGAAGAAGAGTAAAAAGAAAAAGAAGAAGATGAGGTCTTATTAAATAGCATGGACAGGATGAAAGAAGTGATTGGCAACTACGCTAAAGATGTATATTTAGCCAACTCTATCTCAAACAAAAGAATGAAAAGAGAAATACGAGAACACCTAAGACAAGAGTTCCAAGAAAAGCTAGAAAGACTTAAACAGGGAGAAGATATGAAAGTAGATAACAAGAAGAAAGTATAAGGACCTAAAATTTGTTGACACCCCTGGTTATATAGGGGAAGATGAATAGAGGAGGGATGAGACTTAATACATATATAAAACAAAATGGGAACACTCACACCTAAGCTAAGTATCCAAAAGCCAACGCCAAATGTAGAAGAGGACTGGGGGTTTCGGCAGAACGAAAACGCCGATCTGCTAGACGACGCGGTTTTAACTGCCAATCTGAATAGCGGCGGAAATGTGGTCATCACCGACGACGGACTAGGAAATGTAACTATATCCGGATCTCGTAACTTACTATCAGCTGTTACGTTGGATGTCCCAACCGATAGTGAAGATGTTACCATGTTTAAGATGCGTGAGACTACTGTACTTCAGGAAATGAATGCGGTTATTAGGCCCACTGGTGCGGGATGTACTTGGACTATCAGGCATGATCCTACTAGAGCTCTAACAGGGACTGAAGTTGTTGTAGGGGGTACAGATACTACCTCGATCGGCCTGGGAGATACTATTCTATTCCCTGCAATGGATAATCCTACTATCTCGGGGGGCTCTTGGGTATGGGTGGAGACCACCACCTCTTCGGGTAGCGTTCAAGAGTTGATAGTCCAGTTGTTTGCCTAAATGTCTTCCACAGCGTATAACTCAGGCGTCTATAATGCAGGTGTTTATAATCTAGGAGAATCTCTTTCTGTAGACGTTTCCCTAGAGTTTGACGGAAAAAAACAGTATCTAAGTAACTTAACAGGGCAAGCTTTAGGAATTGAGGATCAGTGGACCGTTAACATTTGGTTTAAACCCTTCGAAACTGTTGCCCGTTTTGATGCAGAAGGAAATCAGCTTTTTAGGCCGGATGGGAAAGCGATACTCCATTTCAAGGGGGTATCGCACCAGAATGAGGTTTTAATTTGGGGAGATAGGGTAGAAAACTCCAGAGATCAAGAGTTTATAGTTGTGGAGAACTGGAACAGCAGGGCCCTGCGTATTAGGCTAACCAGGTTTAATTTCGCCCAAAAACACAAAGAGTGGCGCATGTTCTCCTGCACTTGGAATGGTCAGAATCTCATAGGCTATAATAATGGAATAAAGTTACCAGATTATAGCGAAACTGTTTCCGGTTCAGGTAATTTCATTATGCTGGACCCCGCCGAGGCCTCGGAATTAGGACGGGGAGTAAATATTGCCGCCCACAGTAGCGGTATCGCCCAAAGTCTGAACGATCCTTATTTAGTAGCTTATTCTGGCTTGATGGGCCCTGTTACTGTGTGGAATACTGCCTTAGACGCATCACAACTAGGTGAGGTAGTTTCAGGCACTTTCGGCTTTGCTCCTGCTACTAATTCAGGCACTTACACTTCTAGCGCCAATTTGAAACATCATTGGCGTTTGGGCGCTTCTGAAAGCAATGTTGGATTTGATTACGTAAGTTCAGGTGATATTAACATTAGCACAGACGCAACTATTACGGGGACCAATATAGTATCGGATGTCCCCTAGGGGAGAAAAATGAATAATGAGAAACTACTAGAACATGCCCAATTTGTAAACGATGTTTATACGGATTTAGTAGACAAGATTCCAACTGAAGAGAAGATTATCTTGGCGGAAGAAGAACAGTACGGCGGCTTAGAGCCTTGGGAAGTAGCTGAAATTACTCAGCATGTGTTGTCTAAGTTACCGGATTCTATGAAGAAAGAAAACGTAGATCTCCTATTCGACATTATCTATGATGCCCTTAACGAGGCTGTCGATAAGGTTCGAGAGATTTAATGGCTAGAATACTACTAGATGGTTTCCACGTGGATACCGTTGAGTTGGGTACTTCTTTAAGAACAATGGATTTTGTAGATGCTGTCCTGACGCCCAAAGTAACAGACATTATAAAAGAAGAGGGACGAGTCGTGGTGTCCGTATTTCCTGTACCAGAAGACTCCCCTCGAATAGTAATAATTACTACGGAGTTAGAACTATGAATAGAACACCCGCACAAGAACGAGTAGAGAAGAAACGAAAACTGGCTCTTCAACAAATGGGCCAACGTATTATAGAATATGACAAAGCTAAGACCAAACCTGATATACGAATTGGGTCAGAGCGTAAACCCTCAGGCGCAGTTATACCCAAAACACACCCTGAAGCCTTTCAGCGGTTGGACCAGTTAAATCACGAGGACCGGTGGGGTAGAACAACGTTTACAGATGCGGGCCTGGCGAAAGTAACTGTTCAAGATCCCCGAGATGCGAACGACGTGGTACTTCCTACTATCACGGCTGAGAAAGGGCCTCTTCGCCAAATAACAGTGGACGACGCTGTTGTGGACGCGCCCGTACATAAGGTTAAGGAATTTCAACTTACGTTGCCTTTGGAAGAAGGCACAGAGGGTTTGTAAGCCATGAGGAGATACACTATGGTATTAAATTCAAATACCAAAGGGATTATCGTAGATATTTTTATGGTCGTATGTATAATTCTAGGTGTTATCCTTACATCTGTTATTATTAGGGGTAATGAAGCAGAAAGAGAGTTAGAATACAAGCAGAGGTATGAGCAGAAGGGGCAACCCTCTGACGCGGTAGTGGAGTCCAAGTCCTGGGATATTTATTAAATATCTCAACTAGTTACCTCTCCCTGCTTGATTTTTTTAGGTTTTTAAGCTATTATTATAATATAAGCATGTATCCAGGGAGGAGCCTATGGGCTTTTGGAGTGTCTACTTTGCAGTTTTGTCTGCATTTTTAAGTATGGAAGGTATAGGTTTTTTTATAAATCAGTATGTCGGCAGAAGGAAAATGAAGAAGTTCCAGGAATTTGAAGAACAAATGAAAGCTAATGGGATAGACCCCGCAACCCTTCTGCGAGGAATGTCTTCGCCTCACGACATGCATATGCCTTTCCCTGCGGATCCGTCTGCTTTTAGCGGAGGAGTAACTTCTTCAGGGGAGAATCGTGTACCTGTTGGCCAATATCTCTAATTGTACTAACTGCGCTCTATCAGCCAGCCGCACAAATATCGTCTGGAGTAGGGGGAACCCTAATGCGCAGTTGATGATAATTGGCGAAGCTCCGGGCGCAGATGAAGATCGAGAAGGTGTACCTTTTATTGGGCGATCTGGTCAACTTCTTAATGATGCGCTGGCTGCAGCGGGACTAACTGAAGAGCAGTTTTACATTGCTAATACTGTGAAGTGCAGGCCCCCCGAAAACCGCAACCCTGTGCGAGCAGAGATGGACGCGTGTCTTCCTTTTCTAATCGATCAAATGCAGCAAAGATCGGTATTCATTCTTCTTGGTAAAGTTGCCGCGGAATATCTACTCCAAAGGCCTGTGAAGATCACTAAGGAAAATGGACACACGGAGCGGTTAATAGATGGAAAAGTTGCGATGATCGCATATCATCCCGCATACGTTTTACGAAACAGGCTTCCTGAAATCAAAAACTCTTTTTTCAAAGCCATTCAGGATGCGAAAGAAATAGTCTATGGTAATAACTCACAAGATGGAGGAGTCTTATAGCGCCGATGCCTGCTCCCGTTAACATCGTGCCCCCTATGGCAGATTACGTTATTAAGCTAATGCTTTTAGAGGCGGTTATCTGTTTTAGGCAGGGGAACCCTTTCGGGTTACGTTGGTTGGAGCAACAAATGTTTATATTTCACGCAAGACTACAGGAGCTAGAACGTCGTGGGTAATACTCTTAGGGAACGAGGTTTATACAATATAGGCGAAAGCTAGTGAGGCGGATACGCCTCATTATTATAGCTACTTTATTGGTTATTTGTACAACCTACCTGGGGTTTCTTTCGGGCACAGAATTGGGAGAACAGTATTTGAAAGATGCAGCTAGGACGGAAAGAATACACCACCAGTTATCAGACTTACGCGGATGCATGTATGCGATGGATTCAGACACTCTCCGCTTTATTTTAAATCAGGAGCAGGAGGATTTGATGCGGGTTTTGCATCGTACTTCGGAATGTAGAGAATTCATCAAAGAGGTTGGTGCAAATGCAATTGACGAAGAATTAAGTGGTACGTTGGGAGAGATTGTGCTATTCTATGATGGGTATACTGCTACTTTACAAGAAATTTTGGCGAGACAGATAACCTTGAAAACCCTCCTCACGAAAGCAGCTATTGATCCAGATCCTGCAACCGACGCGCACCTTTTGACTTTAACCAAGCAGCAGCTTGACGCAATTACAACTACCCGTAATTTTTTAGATAGATTAACACGACTAATTGTGCGAGCATGGTAACTATGCCCCCATCCTGGACCAGAACTTTGGAAGAAATGGTAGTGGAAAAGGGCACCATGCAGGGCATGTACTATACTGCCACAATTACCAGCGGAGAAGTTCTCCAACGAATAGGCGCAGTGGCTACCCCTTATAATCATCGGAATGTATTAAATATGATTAATTGGCATTATCCCCAAAGCAGTTGTGATTCTATTGGGGCTAATGGCCAGGGGGGTTGGACATTACATATAAAAATAAGGACTAAATAATGGCAGGGCAATTAACTTTAGCACTTATCAAACCCCATGTTCACTTTTCACGGAATGTTGGTAAGGTTATTACTAGTATTGAGCAGAGAGGGTTTGGAATTCTTCTGTGTAAGGAAACTCAATTTCTACAATACGGTGCAGAAGAATTTTATAAAGAACACAAGGGTATGCCTTTCTTTGACAACTTAGTTAGGGTTATGAGCACAGGGCCTGTTTGGGCACTAGTTCTGGGGAAACCTAACGCGGTCGACGAATGGCGCAAAGAAATCGGTGCTACAAATCCTGCGGAAGCGGAAGAGGGCACTATAAGGCGTGAGTTTGGTGATCATCGTAATCTGACAAACAATGCTGTCCACGGTTCCGCTACTGATCACGACGCTAAGCGTGAGATTAATTTCTTCTTCTCCAGGGAACTAAAAGTACTTGAACAACTAGGTCCGTTAACGGACGATCCCCTGGAGATAAAATAAATAACTTGCTCTTTATACGGTTTTTCCGTATTATTGGATTGCAAAATGTTTAATACACTTCCCATTGTTTTTCTAATATTCGCCGGGCCTATTATATTGCCTGGCTAGAAGTTTGTGGAGAGGATGATGAGTCATAAAGGGCGTTTACGCCGAGAAGGTAAAATGAAGGTCGGTGTTAAAACTGATAAGGGCATTACACTGACTGAAGAAAAAGGCTTTACAATCGAGGAGTCGGACGGTAAAGTACTTGCATTTGATGTTGCAGATCACCCAGACCTAGGCACTGCCCTTCTATTTGGTAATCAAATATTTGCATTAAAGTTTTGGGATGATGAAGATTTAGAAAAAGGATTACGTATTTTCTCTCAAGCAATTGAGAAGGAAATGGAGAGGAGAAAAATCATTTGACGTTAGAAAAACCCTTAAATCAGTACATTGATCATAGTTTACTTAACCCTACCGCGCTCCATGATGATTTTGAAAGTTTTTTGGACGAGGCAGTTAAGTATCAATTCGCTGCAGTTTGCGTTCTACCTTATATGGCGGGACCAGTTAAAGCTGCGTTGCGAGGTGAGGATATTAATGTTTGTACAGTTGTAAGTTTTCCTCACGGCACCACTCCTTTGGAATTAAAATTGAATGAGATTAGACACCATTCCGATAGGGGAGTTGATGAAATAGATTTCGTAATCAACTATGGGGATCTTAAGAGTGGCCGTTTTGAGGCTGTAGGCCACGAATTAGAACAAGTAGATCTTACATGTAAGCAATTGGGGATAGTTTCTAAATGCATTATAGAAACTTGTAACTTGACTATAGATGAAAAGAGATTTATGCTAACCGCAATTAAGGACTATACGAATATTGATTACATTAAAACGTCTACCGGTTTTGGATCTGAGGGTGCTTTGCTTGCAGATGTTCTAAACTGGAACGCAGAGATTGAAAAGAATTCAGAGGGTATTGGGGCATTCTCCCAATTAGACCTTGTACATCTTACATCCGCTGCAGCCACATTCACTAGAGAAAAACCTTTGAAAATTAAGGCTGCGGGGGGAATTAGGGATTTGGAAACTGCATTAAAGTTCATAGCAGTAGGAGCAGATAGGTTGGGAATGAGCGCCTCTGTTAAAATAATGGAAGATTATAATGCAGAAAAGCATACTTTCATCGAAGGAGAAGCAGCGTCTTGATCGGTTTATGAAAAGTGTTGCACGATTATCCAAAAAAACTACCTTGTCTAAGGGGAATGCCTTTCTCATGCGACAGCAGATGAGAGCAATTCTTCAGATCTTTGGGGTGGTTCGGCCTAATAAAGTGCTTATAGGTAAGGCTTTGGCAATCATGCGAAGTATTTGGCCCTTTAAGGAACGACGCTTGAGGGAATTAGTAAATGAACGACGACCCTGCCAGTAAATTGGAATACAAGCTTATTTCTTTTTCGATGCTACAATTAAATGTATCGCATTACAAGCCAGCTACAGGATTCGTTGGAGAATGTTGTAGCTTAGGAGGACGGTATGGTAAGTGATTTAATTGAACTACCTGAAGATTCAACTTTAAATGTAGAAGGTAAGGACAACGTGGCGCTTTGCCCGTTGTGTACCAGTGATTTAGTGAATGCAGCACAAGATTACATGTATAGGCGGCACAATCCGGATACAAGGTGGTTTTGGTGTGAGGATTGCGGATGTCACTTGGGGTATCATAGAATGAAAGCTAAGTGGAAAATTGACCCCTATGATCTAAACACAAATACCAAAGTACGAGAATACTTTGGTTTAGGCCCTGTAGAAGAAGAAGAACTATAGTCGATAAAGGATTTATTTATGAGTGAAGTATTAGCATTAAAATATAGACCTCGAGATTTTACAGAAGTTATTGGACAGCCCCAAATCATTAATCAACTAACTGCTGCTCTTGATAAGCAGACCTTAGGGCATGCTTTACTTTTTTGCGGGACCCGGGGGACGGGTAAGACAACTACCGCAAGAATTGTTGCAAGAGAACTAAACAAAGGGTATATTTCTTTTGACGACTGGCCCACTAAGCAGCACCTGGTTCTGACTGAAATAGATGCAGCGTCCAACACGGGCGTGGATAACGTTAGAGATCTGATAGACAGCATAAGGTTTGCGACTCAGGGTCACAGAATTGTTATCATTGATGAAACTCACATGCTTTCGAAGAGCGCTTTCAATGCACTGTTGAAGACTTTGGAAGAGCCCCCTGAAAAAGTAACCTTTATATTGTGCACTACTGAACCTCATAAGTTACCGGACACGGTTAAGTCCAGATGTCAAATTTATGAATTTTCAGAAGTAGATCTTACCACCTTGTGCATGTATTATCAGGAGATAGTTGACAAGGAAGAGAATCTAAATCTCACTATAGAGCAGATTAGGGGTGTGGGCCTCAAGGCCAACGGCAGTGTGCGGGACGGATTGTCCATACTACAGAAATGCTTATCCGGGGAACAAGAGGAAGACACTTCTAAGCAATATTTCGAATTGGTGGGAGCTATCTACTCTCAGGATGTCGCCACAGCTCTTCAGTTGCTCTCAGAGCTACGAAAAGCAGAAGAGGCTAGGGTGATAGTCCAGACTCTGGAAAAGTGGTTCTACTGGTGTTCCTTGGAAGCGTTCGGGATGAAAACCCCTATACGGCAGTTCTTCGGGGAGAGTGCGGAGCTTAATGTGGAGCTTCCCCATCTACAGTCTCTGTTCGAGACTTGTTTGGCCATTGAGCGCAATTTCACAGCCACACCGAATAGTAAGATAGTTTTGGAGATGGGCATAATGAAATTATGTCTGTAATATATTGTGATACCAATGTTATAGTAGATGCCCTTAGAGATGAAAATAAGAGAAAGCTACTTATCCGCTTAAGGGGCGAACATCGCCTTACGACATCGCTAAATTTGGGGGAGTGTTTCAAGCGTCTTCGACCGGACAGTGAGGGGAAGAAAGTACCTTATATGATGGTGGGTAAAGAGCTTGAAAAAGAAAAAAAGAAAGTTGCGAAAGTTCTGCACATAGGTGGGATATCTGTTTGTGACCCAGTGTGTTTCTTTTTTCATAACGCTGGTTTTGATGGAAAAAAGGAACTTCATTTGTGCAACTCCCGTTGTTACCACCAATTCAATTACAAAAAACCCTGTTTTGATGCATGTTATAGGTTGGTAGAGTTGTTAATAAAAAGCAGGTTTTATGAAGACAGGGGAAAGTGGGAAGGCCGAGAAGAGTTTATAGAAGAGATGCTAAAACTGGCATTCCCCGAGAGGTTAAAACTGGCATTCCCCGAAGCACTACTAATAAGTATGCAGCATCTACGAGACCCACTAGAGAACCAACTAAACGCGGTATACGACGAAATGGTATCGCCCGTAGATACTTCCAAAAAAGCAGGGGGGATTAAAGAAACCACGCTGCAAAGGCACTATTGTGATTTAATGTGTATTCCTTTTTTGGGCTACATGGACTATGTAACTATTGATAGCCGTCGAAAATCAGTCGTTGAAAGATACCAAGCGGCAGTAAACCAAAAAAAGGCGCCAGTCAAGACTAAAATTATATTAAAAGAAGATTTAAAATGCCTGTAAAAGTAAAAGGATTCTATTACACTCATGGTAAATCAACATTTACCAAAGCTCAGAGGAGAAGACGTAAGAAGCTACGAGTAGATCTTCTGAGACAAAAACCTTCTCTCCGGTTAAAGAGATTTGCTCGGTACCATCGTGAGCAACGTAACTGGGGGGAAGTCCAGATAAAGAAGTTATTTAAGAAGTTCGGTATAAAATTCAGATACCAGAAGCCTATGCAGTACTATATCCCTGATTTTTACTTACCCGCCTATTTCACCATAATCGAAGTAGATGGTTCTTCTCACAAAGGTAGATGGTACCAGGACCTTAGAAGAGATCAGTGGTTTGAAGAGCATGGGATAACTACAGTACGAATACGAATAAAAGATATTTCTGATATACAGAAGCTTTCTAAGAAGGCTTTTTTATCTCGATTAACTGCCACAGCAAGAAGCAGGGTATTCCCAACTAAACCTAAAAGAAAGGTTAGATAATTATGCCAGTAGCAGGATTTTACTATACTTACGGTGACGACAGCGATATGATCGAGAGGAAATGGCTTCCCGACCTGGAGAAGAAGTATCCCAACGCGACGTGGCTTAGATACGACGTGACTATCGATCCTTTGAACATAGGGCAACTTGTCACCGAGTATACCGTTAATGATCTATTCTCTAAAGGCAAAGTCATCGTTATTCGCAACGCAGACACTAAACCTGCACAAGTAGAGGAATTAGCTGCAGAACTGCTTCAGACACCTTCCGTAGACAGTGCGTTGATACTTATTGCAAAGGGATGGAATAAAACCACACGTCTCGGTAAGCTTGTAAAGAAGAGTTTTATAGCGCGAGAATTTAGTAAGCCGGAGATAAAGCCCTTTGATCTGTTGGACTCTCTGAATACCAAGAATTCTACGATGGTTCTAAAGCAAAGTAATCGTCTATTTGACGCAGACTATAATCCTCTGGCAATCTTCTCTTTGGTCTTTGGGCACTTCTTATTATTGCGCCAAGTTAAAGAACGGGAAAGAGATTCCTTCGAGGTTGTTGCCCGAGAATTAAAGCAACATTCCTTTAGGATCAAGAAGGCCATGATTGCCAACAGGCATTGGAGCATCGCTGAACTTAGCGGGGCTCTTGCTCAGTTGGGAAGCCTGGACGCACTTTTGCGGACTTGGCAATACGATGAAAGGATGCTCATCCAGATGGCCTTGATAAAGTTGTGTCTATGAAGTATAATTAATCTAAGGAGTATTGGAATGGATGACCGGGTTTTACATTTAGCCAAGGAAATTTATGCTAGTATGGTAAGTAAGAAAGATGGTGCAGGTATGGCTGACCATTTAGCAGCCGAGCACGCTTTTAAGTATGCCAAAACATTTTATAGTGCTCTTAAAAAGGAAACCGCGCCTCTTAAAAAGGAAACTATAGGTGAGTGATATAACTAAAGCAAGACACTATTTAAAATCCAGACAATCGAAACTACAGCATCTGACCTCTTTTGGTCTTATGTTAGCTACCGCGGAAAATGAGTACCGCACTCTGAGATTAAACCAAAAGGGTAACAGGGCTTGGGAAACTTTCGAAGATAAAGAAATAGAAACATCTCTGGACTATGCTGTTCTACGCTATCTAAATAAGTTTAACCAACTGCCTAGGAATATTACAGATGCGTTCCGACCGGGAATAACTTTAGAAGAGAAGAAAACATTGGCGATGGCCTGGATAGGGACATGATGATTACCCCTTACCAGAGAACATTAGCGGAGGTATCTTTAAATGTATCCCCCGCTTCAGACGGTAACGGGGAAGTCTGGTATTTTTATTGGTACATGGATCCACTAACTAGGGGTTTATCTGAATCATATCGGTTTTCTGTCCATATATCTTTTGACGGAACTATTAGTATGCTCGGTATGTGGATAGCGCTAAATGAAAGAGAAGAAACAGCACAACGACAGGCAATACAGTTTGTTAAAGAACGATATCAAAGGTATGGGCTGGAAGAGCGAGAGATTTAAACGAAGGAGTTTTTAATATGAAGTTTTATTTAAGCGGTGGTATGGAGTATAAAAAGAACTTAGGGACAGGTTGGCGTACGTGGCTTACTACAGAGTTAGAAAAGCTTAGACACGATGCCATCGATCCGACTAAACTAGAGTCCCCCGACGAGAATGGGGACCCTATCCAGAGTAAATTGATTACTTTAAAATTAGAGGGAAAGCTCGATGAGGTTAGAAGCATAACTCGCCGTTCCCTCTTCCGTAAGGATATGTTTGCTATCCAGCTTTCAGAAGCAATAGTGGTGTATTATGACGAGTCGGTTCAGAAAGGTGCGGGTACTCTTTCCGAGGCATGGGAATCCTTTAGAGAAGGAAGACCTGTTTATTTAGTTACGGATTTTTCCATAGAAAACATTCCCACATGGCTTATCGGCGAGACTACGGAAATATTTGCAGACTTTGATGAGTTCCTAGAATATGTGAAAGATCATAGCAATGTTATCCAAGATATGATGAGCGCACAAAAAGTTAGAGACGAGATTCTTATGGGCGTCTATTAGGAGGTAGGTAGTTGGAAGGTTTAGAGATTCTAGGGAATGCCACTATGATACCCATAGTTATATTCCTAACACAGATGATTAAAACAAGCCTACCTAAGCATGCTAAATATCGTTCAGATATTTTAGCGCTTATGTTTTCTTTACTATTGTGTTTGGGCTCAACCTTTTATATAATGACCTCTATAGAATTCTCAGCATGGGTTGTGGGGGATTTTTTAATGAAATTTAAATGGGGAGTAGATCAAGTACTTATAGGGTTTGCAACCTGGCTAGCAGCCAGTAAGGTTTACGATCTTGGGCATGGAAATAAGAAGAGGGCATCTCAAGTTTCCGGACAGATCGAAAGACACCTTGTTGAGCGATCAGAGCTTCAAAAAGAGATTGTAAAGCTCAAAAATGGTCAGGGAGATTCCAATGAGCAGGCTAAAACAGATGGTAGCCAATCTGATGTACTCCGTGCAATTTTGGAGGGTTAAAAAGAAAATGCCTGGCGTAGCAGATCAGATAAAGAAAACACAACTAAGGCAGGAACAAAAGGCTCGCAAAAGCGACATGCAAGAGCTTTTGTTAATGGCGCAAGAAGGACGTTTACATGAGGCAGATGAGCGGCAGCTAGAAACCTTGAAACTGACGTTGGAATTGAATAGGCTTTTTGAACAGAGGCAAACCCCTACACCTGTTGCATCGGAAGATTTGATAGACGCAGTTAAGCAGGCCATTTCTGAAGGCTTAATCCAGGGGAATGTTAGAACAACTCCTGCAGAGGACCCAGATAGACCTGAAATGCGACATGTATCTCTCGTAGATTTAACCCAGGAAGATACGGAAGTAACCATTGCCCACAAGGGGGGCGTAAGTAGAGAAGTTGAAGGTGAGGATTCTTCTGGTAAACTCGAGAAACTAAAGAAGCTTAAAAAAGGCCGGGTAGATGGTCGATGAGAAAAAGCTTCGTGAACTTGTTGATCAGGGAATAGTTAAAACTAAAAACGGTATCAGAATTATAGATGCTTCGCGATTAGATGGGCCAGTTGTACGGAGACATGTCCCACAAGACCCACGAAGGGCAGTTGGTAAAACAACTACATCGGAGCCTCCCTCCGAAATACAAGAGAAGGTGGAAGAGCGCGTAGAGATAATCGCGACCGACCTTAAAAAACGTGAAACCTTGAACACTAAGTTCAAGAAGGAGTTGGAAATGCCTGAAGAAGATATTCCCAAAGGAGTGGGCTTAGATGTAGGAACCTCCTTTCTGGTGGCAGGCAGGTTTGATAAACAAGGTACTATAAACTTTACCAAAATACGCGACTGTTTTTTACATATTCCTTATAAGACATTGATTAATAAGAATATGATTCAAAAAGGATTAGACGATCGCCAGGTACCTTATATCGAGCAACCTGATGGTTTTTATACGCTGGGTGAAGATGCATTTATTATGGCCAACGAAAGACACCAAGATACCAGACGGCCGATGAATAGAGGGGTTCTCTCTCCTAAAGAGAAGGCAGCGTTTCCTATTTTAAAAGAACTCATTAGTATGATCATCGGCGAGCCTAAGGAAAAGAACGAGCGTCTTGTATTTTCTGTACCTGCGAAACCGATAGATGCGGACTTTGACCAGTTATTTCACCAAGACATGCTCAGATCCTTTATCACAAGTAAAGGTTTTGATCCTCAGCCCATGAATGAGGCAGAGGCCCTTGCGTACTCAGAGTTATTAGAGGAAGGGTTGACAGGGATCGCAATCTCTTGCGGTGCGGGTATGATGAATGTCGCAGTTCTTTCTTCGGGAGATCCGGTAGTTACCTTCAGTACTTCTCGTTCTGGGGATTGGATTGATGAACAAGCTGCGATCGCAACTGATATGACCCGAGGTATTATTCAGCAAGAGAAGGAATCTCCAGACTTTGACCTAATGTCCCCGGACCCGAACAATCAGGTCCATCAAGCAATCTCGGTATACTATGGAAATCTTCTGATTTACACTCTGGAACAGATAGCTTATGATTTACAGAAATCGCCTTCGTTACCCAAGTTTAGGGATCCTATCCCGCTAGTGGTAGGTGGAGGAACTTCCCTGCCTAAGGGATTTATACCCAAGTTTGAACAAGCATTAAATGCGGTAACTATGCCGATAGAGATTAGTACTTTACGACAAGCAGCAGATCCACTACACGCAGTGGCCAATGGGCTTACGTTAGCTGCGTCTATGGAATAATACAGGAGGTTTTTACATGGCAGATAAAAACATTCATGTCGCCAGACCAAGAGGTGGCGAGCACGTTCAACATATAACACCGACAAACGAAGATAGGCAAAATGACGCTAAGCAATTTCGTGAAGAGAAAAAGCATCAACAGAAGGTGAAAGAGGAGCGATTTGCTGCAATTGAAAAACGTAGGAAAGGTAACCCCTCAGGCGGAAGTAGTAAGTCAATAAATATTGAGGTCACCGGAAATAATTAGGGGAGCATGAATGACAGATAGCCACAAGATAGATAAGCTTGTAGGATATATTGCAGATGATCCTATATATCAAATTCACGAGTTTAATATAGATTTAAAAACCAACCATATCTACCTTACGGGTATTCATGACTATATCATATCTAACTTTGAGGATCCTACCGAGGAACCTGGGATAGAGTATGCTATGACCAGTAGGTTTGTCAAAAACCTCAACATTCTTATGAGAAAAAGTAATGATCCTATTCTTATCCATATGAAAACGAGCGGGGGCGATTGGCAAGAGGGCATGGCAGTCTATGATACAATTAAAGCATGCCCTAATAGGGTAACCATCCTTAATTACTCACACGCGCGTTCTATGAGTTCTATAATATTCCAAGCAGCTGATAAGCGGGTTATGATGCCTAATAGTATATTTATGTTTCATGAAGGCTCATTCTCGTTTGAAGGAACCACTAAACAGTTTCGAAGCGCGCATCAGGAAGATGTACGTGCCCGCAAAATAATGTTAGACATTTATACAGAAGCAATGAAAGAGAGCGGGTGTATGAGTTCAAAAACCAAACCCCAGATAAGGCGATGGTTGACTGATCAGATGGATAGAAAAGAGGATGTATTTATGTCTGCAGAACAAACGGTCGAGTACGGCTTTGCAGATGAGATATTCGGCCAAGACGGCCACTACGATTGGAAAAAACTAGTAGAGGATTAGCCTGTATAGGAGAGATTAATAATGGCCAAGATTACAGAGGAAATATTACTACGTGAAAAAGATGTCCGTCCTTATATAGAACAGTATGCAGACCTGTTTGATTTAGACCCTAATTTGGTACGAGGTTTAATTACTCAGGAATCTCTTTTTATAGCAGACGCAGTCAGCCCGACCGGTGCGCTAGGTTATGGGCAGTTTACGGGCATCGGCGCCCGGCAAGTTAAGAATATTGCGCAAATGACTGATAAGGCTGCGGACCTTATAGATTTTACTAAACCAGAAGCATCAGATCCGGATAGGGGCATTAAAGCTATTTGTGCAACTCTTTGGTGGTTATTCAACAAAAAATACCACCAAGTTCGCGATAAGAAGGTTCAACTGGAAGCTGTCTTAACGTTCTATAATTCGGGGGGTCGCCCTGCTGCACTGGTCGTAAAATACGGCGGTCATGCTGAAGCGGTTCCTCATATAAAGGATCTTCCTCGTAACATGCAAAGCCAGTCCGTAAAGTATGCACCGGAGGTTTCCGCGCGGTTTGTTAGCTGGCATCAGCACATGCTTACGGAAGTGCCTACACCTACGGGTGGGAGGGCTAACCCCTTCGATACCACAACTCAAGAGTTAGCTGCAAATTATAAAGGCCTTATAGAGGCGCTGCTAGTTCTGGCAGACCAAGATGCTGCAGTTGATGCAATTGTTAATGTCCAGGATGGGCTTACTGAGCTTACTTTGATTTTTCCTGGAGAACTAGAGAGGTGACAGTAGTTAAAACCCCCGAAGAAGTAGAAAAAATGAGAATTTCAGGATCGTTACTTGCACGTTGTTTAGACATGTTAACCGCGTGCGCAAAACCGGGGGTATCCGCGAAACATTTGGATGGCATTGCAGATGCGTTTATTAGGGATCATGGCGCAATCCCCGCATTTAAGAATTATGGGAAAGGTATTAAATTCCCCTCCTCCATATGTTTTTCGAGAAACGAAGTGTTAGTACATGGTATTCCCACAAAGGATAATTTACTTGTGGAGGGGGATATTGTTACTATAGATTGTGGCTTAAGTCTTGATGGGTGGTTTGCAGACGCAGCCAGGTTATTTGGTATAGGAGAATTAAATGATTCTGATAAGGATATCATAGCATGGACAAATCGTGTATTGGATGTGGGCATAGAAGCCTGCGTCGTGGGGAACAAGTTAGAAGATGTTTGTTATGCACTGCAAGTGGAGATAGGTAGGAGTCCTTACTGTAATGTTACGCAGTTTACGGGGCATGCCATAGGTAAGAAGATGCACGAAGCGCCTGAAGTACCCAATTTTAAGGGTAACAGTGTTGTTGACTTAGAACTACAACCTGGGATGGTATTTTGTTTGGAACCCATGTTGAAGAAAACAAACGGGGCACTTGGTGTTTTACCAGATGGTTGGACCATTATAACCCGGGATGGGTCCCGGGCCACGCATATAGAACAGATGGTTCTAGTAACTGAAAATAGACCCGAAATTCTTACTGCATAACTACAGTTTATGTCGTATAATTCCTTTGCGGGTAATTGTATCCGTAGAAGTGATTAAGAATTTCTTAGGAGTAGATAATGTCTGATGGAGTTGTAAAGTGGTTTGATGCGAAGAAGGGGTATGGTTTCATTGTTTCCCCCGAGGTTGAGGGTGATGTGTTTGTGCATTACACCAAGATCGAAATGGACGGTTTTAAAAAGCTTGAGACGGGTGAGCGTATTGCTTTTGACGTAGTTAGAAGCACTGACGGAAAGCCCCAGGCAGAAAACGTTATTCGGCAGGATGCGCCTGCAGTAGCAGCTGTTGCGGAGTAGTTTGACAATATAAGTAACTTGTCTTATTATTGGTGCATGGGGGAGGGGAAGTAGGTCTCTCTTTTTAAGAGGGCTTTCTGAGGTGCGCTTATGCGCACCGCCCTTCTTTACAAGGAGAATTAAATGGTCTGTATTGATTTAGAAGTACTTACCAAGGTAGGCAACGAGTATTTAGTTCTAATAAGTAAGGTTGAGCTACATTCATTAGTTACGGATGTCGAGAAGCTAACGGTGAGGCACTGTGGTGGAAAAAAACCAACCGTGTTAGAGCCCTATGGTGACTCCGCAGTTCGTACCCAAGAGGATGCTAGTGATTCTAATAATTTAGAAAACTTACCCAAAATCTCTCTTGAAGGTTTAAAGAATTTTATAGCAGTTGTTGGCACATAGTATCTTAGGTTCTCCCTCCGGGTATGTGGGGGCTCTTCCCCTGGGACATCAGTACCCTACCCAACCGGATCTCCGGTACTACAATGGCCTAAGAGAAACTAAAAAAAAAGAAATACATTGTACGGAGGGAAAAATACAATGGGTGTACTACAACACGATGGAACTGTAGTTAATCTAGATGCTCTAGATCCTATTTTTGACACTAATGCGAATGGTTTTGGTCCTGAGACCACACGAAATCCTGATATGGCAGGCCCGGTGCCTAACGGCTCCCCAATGCCATGGGGCGGTGGCTATTCCCAGAGCACTTCTGTTCGAGGAACTTCTACTGGTAATCAGACCGTATCGCTTGGTCGGAGCGGTGTGCTGCCTGTGGGCAGTGCGCCTCTTGCGGGAGTTACACGAGGATAAGGGTATCAATTATTTACAACTGGCCGGGGTTAATCCCCGGACAGTTGCCAGAGAAGGACCTTGTTCTTTCTTGCGGGGTTTATTATGAAGTTAGGCTTTAACACTTTAGATAAAGGACATGGCGCCGAAGTGTGTGAGAATATTCTCACACTTGCTTGTGCGCTGCCTATAGTAATACAATCGGGGGAGATTCAGAAAGTTAAGACTGGTATTGCTTTTCGCATAGACAAAGGCTACGTCTTAAATATCAGCACTCACTCTGGTTTATCCGATAGAGCAGGGGAAATATTTCCCGCACTAATTACGCTTGATCATATTGATCACGGAGTTGAAGGCGAGTTAATGCTTCCTGTTCGTAATAATGGTAGAAATCCTCTAAATATAATGCCGGGTCAGATAATTGCACGAGGATATGTTTCTAAGGTGCAGAAAATCGAACCCTATGAGTTTGAGGGAGATGTCGGCCCCGAACCATCTAAATCTAAGACTAAGCCCCAGAAAAAGAATCCTAATTTTAAATTCGAGGTTAATTAATGAATGCTACTATTTATGTAAAGCTACTACATCCAGACGCAGAATGCCCCCAGTTCGCAACGTCAGGTTCTGCAGGCGCAGATGTGCGTGCGGTAGAGGATGAAAAATTGTTACCCGGGGAAGTAAAATTAATCCCTCTCGGGTTTGCAGTTTCTATCCCGCATGGTTCTGAAATTCAAATTAGGCCTCGAAGCGGTTTGGCTATAAAACACTCGGTTACTGTTTTAAATAGTCCGGGGACAATAGATTCGGATTATCGAGGAGAAGTGAAGGTTATCTTAATTAACCACGGTACGAAGCTATTCGATGTGCGTAAAGGAGATCGGGTTGCGCAACTAGTTGTTCATAAATTGCCGGGATGTATTTACAGAGAAGTCGAAGAGCTGCAAGAAACTGCGAGAGGGTCGGATGGTTTTGGCTCTACAGGAAGGAATTAATGATGGAAGAAGTTGAAGGAATAACTATTAACGTAGATGTTAAAGTAAAAGTTTTCGGAGGAGAAGCTACGGTTATTGTCCCCCCGGAAATAAGATTAACGGAACGCTTGGTTGCTTTCTTACATAGCGCTCTCAAAGCCCGGGATTTAGAGCTAAAGCATTGGACAATTACCGTTCCCGAACAAGAGAAGGAATTGGAGAATCTGCCCAATGTCACTATGGAGGAAACCAACGTCTAAGGAAGTAGATCTGGTACTTTCTTCGTCTGGAGTCCGCGCTCCTTGTTTTATTGGTGGAATTGCAGCTTTAGAGGAAAATCAATACATCATTAAACGTATTGCAGGAAGTTCAGGCGGGGCTCTTGTTGCTGCTGCGTATGCCCTTGGAATGAGCACTCAGCAGATGAAAGAAGTGGCTCTTTCTGTAGATTATGAACGGTTCATGGATTTTAGTTTATCCAACCTCTTGAGTGTGCGTAACCCTAGTGTTTATGCAGGCCAAGAACTAGATTCTTTTTACCAAGACCTTTTCGGAAATGCTACAATAAAAGACTTTGAGATTGATTGCAGTATCTCTGTGGTTACGATTATAGGCCGAAAACGTATCCTACTTGATCGAGATTCCTACCCCAACCTTCCGGTCTGGAAGGCAGTGAGAATGTCATCAACTATTCCATTTATATTCCCTTATCTAGAACTTGGGAATGTTCCGGTTACGGACGGTGGTTTAGTGGCTGGTATGTTTGACATTTTTCCCAACAGCCCAAGACCTGTTATAGGACTACGTCCTCGAGCAGACAGGCGTCTACAGAAAATCACCCGACACTTAGAATCAGATAAGTTATTTATTTGGAACTATCTTAGAATACTTGCAGAGTATTTTTTGGATGCTTTAGATAATCAATATATTCCGCGTTATGAATGGAATAAGACTGTTATGATCCCCACCTTTGAGGTCGGGGGGTTTAATTTCTCTTTAAATTCAGACGCAGTTGCAAAGTTAATACAGTCCGGTTATGACGCCACCATGGCGGCTCAGTTAGAGACTTTATAATATTGGAGGAGAATTATGCCTGTTGTTATTACCGATTTTACTAACACGGCTTGGGCTGTGGAACAGCCTAACGATGGTTATCTTCATGTGGGTTATACTGGGGAGTCAGGGCCGAGACTTTTGGATATCTTAGACTTCGTTAGTATTAGGCAAAAGCAATTTGATAAGTTTGTTCAGCGCAGGCAAGCACATGAGCAGGAGAAAAAACGTGTCGAAAGACAGTAAGTTTCGAGAACTGCAGTACGACGAGCATAGTTACAGTTTTCATAGAGTGGAAGGGTTGCCTGCTGTCCTCCGTGAACAACTTGTGACACAAGATGAGATGGCAGTTGGGGATAAGATTGAATTGTTTTGTCTTCCCGACGGTAAGTATTTTGTCTCAAAAGTAGGGGCGGACAGTAGCAGGGCATTTACTATTGGTAAAATTACTCCCGCCCATATTTATTTTGATGACGAGATAACCTTAAAGGAGCAATAATATGTGGGATAAAATAAAGGATTTTTTTAAGAAGGCCTGGGAGTGGATTAAAGCTATGTGGGAGAAGCACGATGATGCGTTAGCGGAGATGGTCGCAGCTATTCTTCCTATGGTTATTAGTATGGCATTTCGCAGTGATCTCACCGGGGATCAGAAGAAGAAAGCAATCGTTGATGGAATTTTAGACAACGCAGTGCTTACTGCGGATAAAATTTCCACCTCAATGCTAAATGAAGCGGTTGAAATAGCTGCAAATCGTTATAAGATTCAGATAGGTACTCTGACAAAAGAAAAGATAGACGCAGCAAAGGACGCAGCTCTTGCTGCTGGGCAAGCTTTCGCTAATGATAAGCTTAATCTAACAGGAACTGAGGCGGAGGATGCGGGCATTGTGGTAAATAATGCCGATGTGGGCTAAGATAAAGGTATTTTTACAGAACTTTTATCGGAGGTTACTTATGGTGGACTGGATTAGTATTGCGCTTTCCATTCTTCGCGCAGCTAAGAAAGAGGATTTAAAGGTTGATCCTAAATATATTGTTATAAAACCGAGAGTCCTCAGTGACGAGAATTTACTACGTGGAGTTGCAGGCTTACGCGCAGTACTAACCCTAATACCACCCGCTGCTATGGCAGCACCTGCATTAACTTTAGGCGAGATGGGTTTTAAAATCTGGAAACGAATTGCATTAGCTCGGGACTATGATCAAATTCAATTTCCCCCAATGGATCCCAATATGCTACGACTATCCATCGAAATGGACACAGAACTAA
>SDBT01004077.1_pt1 | contig 24910 bp, 17 predicted proteins | sample 2277101 | NCBI WGS metagenome assembly SDBT01 (sample SAMN10404973, study PRJNA504765) | marine sediment metagenome | isolation source: marine sediment core GS10_PC15, 103 cmbsf | place: Arctic Ocean: Southern Knipovich Ridge | collected 2010 | reverse complement strand
CAGCCCGGCAAGCCGAATCAGAATGCCTATATTGAACGATTTAACCGGACATACAGAAACGAGGTGTTAAACTGCTATTTGTTTGAGAACTTAGATCAGGTACGGGAGATCACGGCTGACTGGATGATCACCTACAACGAGCGACGTCCACATGACGCCCTCGGTGATTTGCCGCCGACGGTCTTCCGGGAACGTCAAACTGCCGAAACCTCTACTTTTGAATTGTCTACTTGACAGGGAAGCTTACGATAGGGCTATACCATTGCTTGAGGAAGCGGTTAAGAGCGGTAGCTGGCAAGGAAAAATATTCGCTGCTGCGGCACTCTATTATACTTATGGAGATTCCACTAAATACCCCCAAGTTGCATTAGATATTATCTTAAATGCCCCAATAAATACTGAGGATGAAAATACTAATAGAGCGAAATATTTGGCTTTGTCGCAGGTTGCACGGTTTAATTTAGTAGAGGCTCTTCCTGGTCTAATAAGATTGGCTCAGGATACTGCACAAGGAATCAGTCCAAAGGCGGTTGGATATTTGGTCGATCTCGGCGGTATGGGCTACCAGGAAGCGATTGCGGCTTTAGTCGACATAAAAGACCATCACTCGGATGCTAATATCAGGGAAATTGCCAATAACGGGTTATTGAAATTAGAAGAGGAAAAAAAGTAGGGAGGATTGCGATGAAAAGGCTTAACGCTATAATGGTCCTTCTTGTCATAGCTTTGTGTCCAAATGACTTATGCCCAGGTGTAGCGTATATCTGGTTATAATCACCCGCCAGATACGATTGTCAGCTGTTTTGGATCAAGACTCGGGGGTGCATATGGTTTTCATTACGGAGTAGATCACGCGGTGTTCGGCGTCAGATAAATCTGGACATATGGGGGTGCTTTTGCGGAAGCATGTCTTTTGGCTTTATTATTGTTTTTCGTCTTTTAGGCGAAACTTAACCATTAAGTATGAGGAGGCTCCTATGAAGGTCGAATTTCCTCGGCGGAAGCACGTCTTTTGGCTTTTATTATGTTTTTTCACTTTTGCTATGATAAGTATCGCTCAATCTGAGGTGATCAGCATTGACGAATTCCTCAGGATTGCTATGCCAAGTAAGGCTGTTTCAGAAGAATTCTCCTGTGATCTTCCAGGTGGCTTCTATACGGCTTCCTATTGTCCCAAATACGTATCGTTCACCAACGCGCGGAGAGAAATAATTAATACTCCTCTAGGCCCAAAAGAGGCCAGGCGGCCCTCTGAGATCTACATTTTTGACGCCAACGGTCGGACGGCTGTAATGCCAAATGAAGCTGGAAGTCCGGGAGTAAGATTCCTTCCGGAAAAGGGGTGGTTTTATCTTCGCGGAGACGACAGGACACTGGATATATATGATATCGGTGGAAGGCTTATAAAGTCTTTCGGTGATGATAAGTTGAAGCTTTCTCCGGGAGCGGCTTTTCTATACAGAAAAATGAATCCAGGAAGAATAAAGCCGCTGAAGTTGTACGATTCCGACGGCGATTTCCTGTTTGAAATGCCGATGAAATATTCTTATCAAGTCCGGGCTTCTTCCGATGATAATATCATCGTTCTTGAAGATTTAAAGTTATCTTACTGGGAAGTTTCCGGTGAGCGCAAATTGTGGGAAACTGAGATCCCCCGGGAATACCTTATCGGGGCCGATTTTTACAAGATATTGTATTCGAATGCAAACGATATAATATCGGTCAGGGACCAAAACGGTTGCTACTGTTACGATTTTAACGGTAATCTGCTATGGTCGCAGCTTGGACTGGGGGGCAGAGATTTCCTGGGCACGGTTGGCTTATCACCGAATGACGGAAGAGTCCTGATCAGCAGTGTGCCGGAAGGAAACGAATATATTTACGTCAGGGTGTTTTCGAGGCAAGGTCAAGTTCTGATGGAAACCAGAATCCAGGTGGGATCGGGGGAAATTGTTGCCGGAGATTGGGACCATGTTGCAGATGTCTATCCGGAGATAATGTTGCTGAGATTCAAGACAGTAGGTGCAAGTAACGGTAAAGACAGGATGCCGACGACCGGCATAATCTTTAATGATTCCGGAAGCTGGGTCACGATGGCGGTGGAGGGTTTCTGGTATTTTTTACCGGCGGAGGGTAACACGGGAAAATTGATCGGCATCGGTAGGGATAAAAGCAGAATCCTCTCATTCCCGCTTGATATAGGGAGGGAGAAATGAATAGATTAATGGGTCGGGTTTTACGAGAGCCATTACCGGATAAAACCCGATCTACTGGCTGAAAAATCCGACAAGAATATATTCAAATATTTCAACCTGAAATTATTTAGCCTTGACCTCATCCGGCCGCGCTGCTAATTTTAACTCATGGAAAATCTCATATCGTACTTTTCCTTTATCGCTCTTATCCTTGTCGTAATTCTCATGATCTGGTCTTTAATCCTGACCCGCAGGGAGCGGGCAAAAAAGGTAACCGCTAAAAGCCGTCTGGCCCTGCTCCGCAGCAAAATAGAGGCTTTACCGGAAAAAACGGATGAAGACAGGTTAAAAAAGGAATCTCTGTACAGGGAACTGACCCTGGAGTATCTGGATAATATACTTGGCGGTGTGGAGAAGCTGAGCGCCAAATCATCGGAGAAGAAGGAACCGAGGAAGAAAAAAACAAAGAAGAAAAAATAGCTTTGTTTCGATTGCCATATTTCTTTTTTGCATTATATTAATCGTTGTAGCTTCTAACTATGAAGGGAGAATTATGCGCAAAGCGATATTTCTGACTGCTGCAGTTCTTTTTCTTATGAGATGCGGCGATGATAAAACCACCAACGGCGACGACCCGATCGATATCACGGTTTCCATAAGTCCTGAAAGGGCGGTACTCAATTTAAACGCCACCCAGCAATTTGCCGCCTTAGTTTTGGGAACCGCCAATACAGACGTGTCCTGGCAGGTCGAGGACAATGCCGGCGGCAATGCCGAGTTCGGAACAATCGGCGCATCCGGATTTTACACGGCCCCGGCGGCTGAGCCCGATATCGATTCGGTCAGAGTATCCGCCGTCTCAGTTGAGGAGCCATCGAGTTCTGGAACTGCGTGGGTGATTCTGGAAGACCCGACGAGGGTGTATGTCAGCACATCAGGTTCGGACACTCAGGGAACCGGCAGTAGAATCAACCCTTACCGAACCATAACTTTCGCCATATCGCAGGCTGACACCGACCAGACCATCATAGTAGGCGCCGGCGAATATAACCTGGCAGGGGGCGAGACTTTCCCCATCCAGATTGGATTTGGCACCAAGATCAAGGGAGCCGGGCAGGACTCAACTTTTGTGATCGGACCAGGCGGAAGCCACGATGAGTCCGGGGCGACTTTCTCTGTCAACGGTGACGCCATCACGATTGAAAAACTCAATATCTCCACAGCCGATTCCGACGGTATCGGCGTCTGGCTATTGCCGGGAATACAGGCAAAATTGAAGGACAACCATATAGGCTCCAACTACATCGGTATATACGTTACAGGCGCTGCTTTACCACGTCCGATCATAGAATCAAACATAATTACCGGCGATTCAATCGGCATTGCAACGGCGGAATCTGCTGAGCCAGTGATCAGGGATAACCAGATTACCGACTGTGGGATCTATGGGGTGCAGATCCTCGATTCCAGCAGGCCGGATCTGGGAACGAACGATTCTACAGGAGCAGGCGGAAATACAATCCAGGACTGTGGCCCCAATAATCAATGGCTGATATACAATCTCAGCCCGGATACAATCTGGGCTGTGGGCAACACATGGGTGCTGCCGATTCCGGCCGAAAACGATCAGTTCATTTATGACGATGACGAAAATCCTGGCGTTTCCGGGCCGGTTATTCTGGAAAATCAATAGTGAATTAGATAAAACAGTTATGGGCGTCGGTCAAGTGCGGCCGACGCCCTTTTTAATTAAGGATGTTTTCCTTAAAAGTCTGCCCTGTCTCCTCTTCAGCGAAGACAGAATATTAGCATTTGAATTATCCGAAGTGAATTCCCGCTCAAACTCCAGAAGCCTTAAAGCGGCATTGGTCAAATCCAGCGCCGCGCCCGGATCCTTCTGCCGATGCTCGAGATGCTTGGCCTTCTCGATATAAGGATAACATCCGAATCTGCCTGATTCAATCATATCGTGCCAGGCAGCCTGGGCCGTTTCCCAATCTCTGGCCTTTTTTGCGAGCAACGACTGATACAGAATCGTCTCATCCGCTATTTCTTCAGGGGCAAACTGAGGTTTGATTAAATCCAGCAGAATCCGCGATCGCTCATAATCTCTGGACCGGTATAGAATCTGCCCTAACGAAAGCAAAAGGCGATCATCCTCGCAGCCTCCGGATAACGCCAGATCAATGCGACGGGCGGTCTCCTGCGCCAGAAGATACAGGCTGACTATATCATCACGGTTATGATTTAAGATAGGGATAAGAAGGTTGTCATCCCGGTTCTGCAGGTAATCGAAATAAATACCCGGGATCAGGTGCGACGGGACATCATCTACCCGTTCAAATCCTACAATCATGGCCTCCAGCAACGATAGGTTGAACGACTCGAAATGTCTCTTATAGATTCGGCGGCATGGATGAACCATATCTATATGAGGGTATTTCTTGAAGGGGATCGCCAGACGATTGATACGATACCTGGTGCGAAGAAGCGGTATATCGAATGATTTCCCGTTATAGGTTAATAGACACGAGGCGTTTTTCAAGTCATCCGATAATGCCAGAAGCTGTGCAGGTTCTTCGCAGAAATCGCGCAATATATATTGTCGTACAAAAAATCTGTTATTGGACCAAAATCCGATGCCAACGATGAACGGATATGTTCCTGTTCCTCCTGGAAGGCCGGTGGTCTCCGTATCGATCACTGCTATCCGGCTGAAATCGATATTGCATTTTACGCCTGTTGAATCCAGAAACTCCACGGCAGAACGAGGGATATTACAAGACAGTTCTATCCGGCCATGCAGATAACCTTCGTCATAAACAGTCTCCAAACACCAGAGCGGCCCCGATTCGGTTTCCCGTATATTGCCCACGGAAGGTTCCTTAAAGAGATCAGGTTTGTGCGCTATCGAATTCGTTTTGTGATGTTTCAGCGCTTCGTATAGACGCTTTTCGAGATCCATGGTTCTAATCCAGCTCGATTGCCGCCAGTTTGCCCAGCACGAATGGATGAGTCTCCCTGGCCTTTATTTTGCGAAGAATCTTTCTTGCTTTCTTCGTATCGATTTTCCCCAACGCTTCTGCCGCAAAAGCCCGGGCTAAGGGATCCTCTGAGGCAAGAATCTTAGATAGCTGTTTTATAAGCTCTTTATCTTCCAGATTGCCGGCCACTTCGATCAGCAGATGGAATGCTACGATATCATCACCACCTTCCTCCAGCGACTCTTTCACCGGGGTTATCGATGGTTCTCCGATTTTCCAGAGGGCTTCTGCCGCTTTGTAACGAACGCCGTAATATTGATCCGTCAGGGCTTTCAATAAAACGTTTATTGTCGACGAATCCGCCAGAAGGGAAAGCGACACAGCCGCTGCAGTACGAACCAGATAATCTACGTCTCTCAAAGCCACAGCTGATGGCGCTACGCCGCGAGGACCACCAATCTTCCCCAGCGCCCTGATCACGCCGGCTCTGATACGGTAATCGGTGTCATCGGTATATTGTAGAAGGCCATCTACTGCCGTCGAATCTTTCATATCGCCCAGCGCTCGTGCCGCCAGCCGCCTCTTATATGGATCTTCCGCTCCCAGAGCCTCAACAATTTGAGGAACGGCAGGGCGGCCGATCAGTTTGAAGATATCGACCAGAGCATGCATGGAGCGGGCGTCCTGGGTATCCATATTCTCCACAAGCCGGGGTACTGCCGCCGCCCCCATCTCCCCAAGCGCTTCTTTCGACGGTTGCACCTGGTCCTGGTAGTTGATGTTTTTAGTTGTGGCTTGAATAAAAAGAGAATCTACGATTTGATTGATGGAGTCGGCTTCGGTCTGAGCCGACGCATGCACCGCAAGAAATAAAGTGAATGCCAGGATTGCGCGTCTCCTTTATCGATCCCTTCTCCACATTTCGAATATGTCCACCAGTGATTGTCGCGGCCCATGCCGCCGGAGTAGCCGTCCTTGCCGCCCAAATCGAGGAAGATACCGATCGAGCCGTATTCGCGACGGGGATTGCCATATCCCTGAGTGTTTTTATCTGATCTGACTATATAAACATCTTTTCCTCTGACATCAGCCAGAATGCCGAGACCATTAGCCGAACCGGCCCCCTGGCACAGATCATATGCATTGTAATTATCGTCACCATCGAGATCGATAAGCATCCCCACCGCCCGATCGTGGCCGCAGCCCTGGGACACCCCTTTTGCAGAATAGACATCATCGCCAGAGACATCATAAAGGATTCCCAGCGACATATGAGTACCACTCCCCTGCGCGTATTGGAACGATATATATTGATCGTTACCGCCGCCATCAGCCAATACCCCAAGGCTATACCAGTAGGATGCCCCCTGCCCGAAAATATCGGAGACGTAAACATCGTTACCAGATTTATCGATCAACATCCCCACACCGCCCGACATCCTGGGACGGATACCGTAAGCAAACCCCTGGGAGAGCGACAGGTAGTGATCGTTATAACGGATAAAATCCTTGTATTTCCCCCCGGCGAAATAATTATCGTTGCCGGAGTTGTCCATCAGTACCCCGATACCGTCCACAAACCCAAACCCCTGCGAATACAACGCCGCCTGATATGAATCGTTCCCTTCATCGTCGCGGAGGATGCCGACACCGAAACATCCCGCCCCCTGCGTGAACGTATCGCCGAAATATCTGTCGTTACCCTTCATATCCCAGAGGACGCCGACCCCGAACAGCCCCGCGCCCAGAGTCCACGATCCCGCATTGTAGCTGTCGTCGCCAGCGTAATCGATAATCATATTCGACCCGAAAAAATAGGGGCTGATCCGGTTTTGCGGCATGTTGTAAGTGTCGTTACCGTCGTAATCGATAATGTAGGTATGATGCCCCGTCCCCTCGAATTCGATATCGTAGGTATCATCGCCACCGGGATCAATCACGATAAACAGGTCGCCTGAGTAATGGTTATCGGTGGTATCGCCAATGATGATCTGGCCTAGAGGCGACTCTAATAATACTGACTTGCTTTCAAATGGAATTGGAACACTATAATTCTCTATTAATTCGCCAAAGAATACTGAAAAATCGCTCACTAAATAAGTCCGCCCTATACAAGATCGAGAAAGAACGGCCAGTTTTTCCGCCCAAAGATCCTTGTATTGTTCCAGACTATCAAGCTCATTAGCTGAAAGAAACTCATCCCCTACATTCTCCTCGAGTAGAATCGTAAATCCGTTAATTAGAGAATCAATTTCAGGCTCGGAATACCTATTAAAAACCACAGAATTCCGAAAATCCGATACGTACGCGAAATTAAATAGCGATCTTATTAGAGCATATATATCTTTAGGCACGGCATCTTTTAAATTATCGGAAATTATAATATCGTCCGTTTCTGTAAAAAGAGGATTCATCTTGTCTGAAATTAAATAAGACGGAGACCCGAATATATCCGGTTCACAGCCGATCAAAATACAGATGTCCCTAAACTCAAAATCCCGTCCCGCAAAATCGATCAACTTCAAGGGAGATTTCATATAATCATCAACAAATCGAAGTCTGTAGGCATCCGGCTCCAGATAATCTCCTCTGAATGTCAAATCGCCCTGCTGCATCTTCAGGGCTTTAAGCGCTAAGTTCATACCCGCATTTAGACTATCTAAAGGAGAATAAAACGTATCTACCGAATCGGGAACAATCTCCTGAGCGGACGAAACCAGGAAAGCACATAACACCAAGACTGAAACCGCAAGGAGCCTCATGCTAATATTATATTATTGACAAAAACAATCGTCAACAAATATCTGAAAATTTGTGCAGATAAGCGGATTGCCTCTTCCGACCATTCAGTCGGAAGAGCAATGACCACGCAAAAAAATAAGCGGACCCTGATTCCGCTGCCCATCTTGCTATTATCGCTGTAACCCTTAGTATAAACCATACTTGCTTATTCTATCCCTGAGAGTATTGCGAGAAATCCCTAATAGCTCCGATGCTTTTACCTGATTCGAGCCTGTGTATTTAAGAGCGGCTGAAATCAACGCCCTCTCAAAGCCGGATTGCAGGTGTGAATAAACATGGTTATTAGATACGGCTACCAAATTATCAAAATTCGGGGAAATCAGCCGAGCGAACATCTGAGCGTAGTCTTCTTCTATCTCTTCAAGATCGATATGTACCGTCTCGGATTTATCTGACAGGACAGGGAAATGCTCCGGCATGAGAACCCCTCCTTTGGCCATAACGACAGCGGTGTGAATGTTGTTTTCAACCTCACGGATATTGCCCGGCCAGGTGTATTTCTTGAGCTTATCGAGAGCTTCCTTGGAGATGCCCTCGATTTTCTTGCCCGTTTCTTCGGAGTACATCTTGATAAAATGGTCGATCAAAAGCGGGATATCGGTGCGCCTTTCCCTGAGCGGCGGCAGATGGATCGATACTACTTTCAGCCGGTAGAACAAATCAACCCGAAACTTCCCATCTTTTATAAGATTCACCAGCGATTTATTTGTAGCGGCAACTATGCGTACATCAATTTTAATAGTGTCGGTTCCGCCAACTCTTTCGAACTCTTGTTCCTGGAGTATACGCAAAACCTTAGACTGGGTAAGAGGAGACATATCGGCAATTTCGTCAAGTAGGATAGTGCCTCCGTTACAGACCTCGAATTTCCCCAGCTTGCGGGTGTAGGCACCGGTAAATGCTCCCTTCTCATGGCCGAAGAGCTCAGACTCCAGAAGCGTATCCGGCAGGGCGGCGCAGTTGACCGAAAGAAACGGCTTATCCTTTCTCAGCGAGTTCTTGTATATGGATCTCGCAACCATTTCCTTCCCGGTTCCGGATTCGCCCTGAATCAGCACCGTGGCGTCGCTGGCGGCCACTTTCCCGATCATCTTGGCAATTTCCACCATCTCCGGAGAATGCCCGATGATATCTCCGGGAATCAAATCTTTTTCCTTCGAAAACGTCTCCAGACCCTGCAGATGAGACGATTCCTGCATGATCCGGTTTACCAGGCTGACTACCTTGTCAACATCGAAAGGCTTCGTGATGAATTCATAGGCCCCCCTCTTCATGGCCTCGATGGCGGCCTCAGTAGAGACAAACCCTGTCATGATGACAACCGGGATCGATGAATCCATCTCCTTGATTTTGCCTAGAATATCGAATCCGGAGAAATCCGGCAAATTAATATCGAGGATGACAAGAGCGATATCCGATTCTTTTACTTTCGCCAGAGCCTCCGCACCGGTGCCGGCAACTTTAAGATCATACTTGAAGCTCTCCAGACACTCCCCGAGGGCACTCGTCACCTGCGAGTCATCATCGACAACCAGAACAGATTTTCTATTCATATTTTCCTAAACTCTCGCAAATATTCCAATTCATTGGGCGCAAAGGATGCCTCTCCACCTGAAGTAATATTCGGATACACTGCCTGAGCCAGTTTATCCCTCATTTCATAAATCGGCAGATTGATTGAACTTATTAATGAAATCCGGGAACGTTGGTTGCGAACATGGCCAACGGATGCTCTTCGGCCGTAAAATAGCCTGTAATCGAACCGGGTGGATTTATCCCAGGTAAAGGGCAATTAAATTCGAGAAAATTGATATCTATAAATCAGGTTTCAGCCATTTTCTTATCACGCTGGTTATTTCTGCCGGAGATATACACTTAAATTTTACTCCCCCAACCGACTTGAGAAACACTGAACCGAACGAGCTTTTTTCTATTCTGCTATCCAGGGCTACAACGCATCCCCGATCAGCGGCAGTTCGAATCAACCGTCCAAATCCCTGCCTGAATTTCACCACTGCGTCCGGCAGGGATAGTTGCGCAAATGAACTTTGGCCATTCTGCTCGATTCTCTCGAGATTTGCTTTAAACCAGGGCCTGTCCGGAACAGTGAAGGGGAGTTTGAAAAGAATCAATAATTCCAGCAGATCCCCTGGTAGATCGACCCCCTCCCAGAACGTATCGGTGCCGAACAGAACCGCCTTTTTCGATGATTTAAACCGTCTCAATATCCTCTCGGCATTATAGAAACCTTCCTGGGAAAATAAATCTACTCCATTTGAATTCAACCCGTCACCTAATTGTTCAACGGCTGCCTTTAGCGAACGATGGGATGTAAAAAGCACCATTGATTTTTTCGCACCGGAGACCAGGATTTCTGATAGCGTTTGAAAAGCCGCCTGTTCGAAGGAAGGTTGTTTAGGCGATGGCAAAAAGCCGGCAGTCACAACTGCAACCTCGGAATCAATATTAAAGGGGGAGTCGAGGCATATCGATGAAGTTCTATCACCGGATCCCAGGTCCAATCCGAGCCTTCGTATGAAAAAATCGAAATTCCGATTTACTGTCATGGTGGCTGATGTAAATACTGCCGTCTTCAAGTGATCATAGAGCTTTTTATCCAGAAGCTTGCCCACCTCCAGCGGCGCAGATAGCAGCCTGGGAGAATATTTTATTGATGATGGCACCTCTATCCAGTAAACAAAATCGGAATCTTCTGCATAAAGCAGATCGGATATCATCTCTCTGAAGCCTTTAAGATCGGTGGCAAAGGCTTCTAATCTGATAACCGTCTCTCGCCTTTTGGGTAGATCGTCGGCATCCCGCACTAATTCAATCAAATGGTCAAGACGATCGGCTAGATTCTTGAGAGCGGAGATAAGCTCTTCCCGTGAGGGCAGATCACAGATGTTAGCATCCGATTTGTATGGTATTTCGCGGGCATCGTTGCTGCCGATTCTGGCACGCAGATTATCGGAAAGTTCCGCGAAGAAATCACCTGTAGTATGATTCAATGACGTCACAGAATCGATCACCGAATTGACCGCGCCCTCCAGTTTACCGTTTGATTCATGCTGAGATGCTGAAAATCTCAAACCGACCAGAAAACCGGACTGCGCGGGGCGAGAGCTGTACATATCCGCCAGGAAGTTATCAAGGGAACGTTTATCCAGCTTGTATCCGAGATATGATGCGGCAACTTTTTCGAGATTGTGAGCCTCATCGAAAATTATGTGGCCGGCATCCCGGACCAGATCGCCTCCCGAGGCGAAATCTGCAAAAGTCAGATAATGGTTGACCACCACCACCTGGGCCTTTTGAGACTCTCGTTTTATCTTAAGAAGAAAACAATCATTCGCAAACTGGCACGCTTGCCCCAGACAAAAACTCCCCTCGCAGGAAATGCGACTCCAGATGTAATAATTCGTGGCCGGGTTAAATCCATGACATTCAGAGATATCACCGGTCCTGGTATGTTTCGCCCAGAGTATCAGAGAACCCAGAGCCGCTCTATCCTGTTTGCTGAATGAGATCTCAGCCTCTGCCAGAAGCTCGTGATATTTCAAAAGGCACAGGTAATTGCCACGGCCTTTCAGCAATGTAGCTTTGAATTCGAAACTGGCCGCTTTTTGAATCTGGGGAATATCTTTATAGAAAAGTTGAGACTGTAAATTTTTGGTCTGGGTAGAGATAATTAGACGTTCGCGGTTTAACGATGTCCACCAACTCGCCGGTAGAAGATAGGCTAATGACTTTCCTATCCCTGTCGGCGCTTCGGCCAATAAGAATTCAGACCTGTTAAAAGCTCCCGCGACCTCAATGGCCATCTGCGCCTGCTGAGGACGATACTCATATGAGGAAATCGCATTTGAGAGAACGCCCCCGGGAAGGAAATGATTTTCCACCGCGGCCGCATCCACTTCGATATAATCTTCATAGGAATCCGGAGGAGATGTCCCGATGACGTTATCCGGATATTCTTCGAAAGGCTTGCCGGTCTCCGCTGATTTTTCTGCAAGCTCTTCTGCTCGAAGCTGATTGTCCGAGGATACCGGCTCCAGCGACCTGCGGAAAAGGTCAATATCCCGGTTGCCGACCAGCATCCGCCCGATAGATTCCCTTGACGATACCGGCAAAGATGCCAGATGCGATATCAGTTTGAGATAAACCTGACCCGTCGCCAGACAGTCATCTAAAGCTCGATGGGCTTTATGGCGGACAATACTGAAATATTTGATAAGGGTTCCCAGGCTGTAACGTTGCAACCGGGGAAAGAGTATCCTGGCCAGAATACCGGTATCCAGAACCCGTTGCGCCAGTTCAGCAGCGGCCTTTTTTTCTTGATGGAGCTTTAAGAAGCTCAGATCGAAGGAAATATTATGCCCTACAACCCAAGTCGAACCTTCTAAGCGCTTCTGGAAATCATCGAATACCGAATCAATGGATGGCGCCGCCTTAACCATATCATTATCTATTCCCGTAAGGCGGGTTATCTCATCCGGTATCGGCGCTGACGGTTTGACAAGTTGAGAAAATTTCTCCTTCAGCCTGCCGCTTTCATAGCGGGCAGCGCCGAGCTCGATGATTTCGCAATTTCGAGGGTCCAGACCCGTGGTTTCGAGATCTATGACTGTGAAGCTATCAAATCTGCTCATAATTGATCTGCGTCTTTAACCGGGTGATCCGACACCACCTATGCACTCGACCGCCATCGGGACTTCGCCCTCAGCCTGTCGTAATATTGCTGGAGTGATTTATTCGACGATATTCTCAAAGCGGCGGCATTCACCAAACGGGTTACATCCCTGCGCGACAGCTTGACCGGTGGACCCGCCATGGATTGCAAAGGTTTGCTTTTGATCAAATTCAACGTCTCCGTGGCGAGAAATATCGGGACTGTTAGAAACATCCTCACTCCGCGGTACCGGCGCGGTATAAGAATGGTATAGCGGATGGCATCATCGAGATGCACCGCGGTCAAATCTGACAATTCCCTTACAAAATTCGTAACCGCCTGAGCATTTTCCGGATTCCCAAATGCAGAGGGCATTAGCCCATGCTTCTCTATCATATCCAGAGGCAGGTAACAGACTCCCCTTTCACGGTCGGCCGGTACGTCTTTGATGACATTGACCTTCTGCAGGGCAAGCCCGAAGGAGTTACCCAGCTTCAGCAATTCCGATGCTATATCCTCATCGAGGTTATAATGCTGGATAAACAGTTCCGTCAGCATATACCCGACAGTACCGGCCACATAATAACAATACCGGTTCCAATCCTCTACATCTTTTAGAGCCACAATCGTTTCATTTTCAGCGGATTTAAGGCGCGAATACTCCGCCATTCCTTTCGCCATCTCTCCCGCCCAGCGATAGATGATCGGTCTGTGAGCGGCAGGAAGCGAGGCCAATATATCAAACAGCTTCGATGATTCCGCAAGCAGCCTGTGATCGTCGCCGTATCCGGGATCAATAGAATCATATAGGGATGAAATCGCCGCCTTTGTGATATGTTCACCTCGATATGCTCTTTCGAGTATATCTTTTAGATAAGACAATCGTGCATATTTTTCATCGCCTTCAAGATACGGTGAATCCTCTAACGTATCGGCGACCCGGCATAGCAGGTATGATGTGTATACTGAATCCCTCAGGCCTCGTGGCAGAAACTTGATCGTAAGGGCGAAGGTCCGGCTGACCCTGGGGATAAAATCCTGTATGAAAAGATCGTTTTTATCCGGTTTGGAGCCCATTAATATAATTTAAGCAGAATCAGCCATCAAATCCACATCATTATCAAATTACCTGAAATGCTCAAATTGGAAATTAAATCTCTGCTCTTTTCTTCGGCAACATTGAAACCAAATGTTTTTTAATGGAGTTATATGTACATATGGGGGCGGGGTAATTTTCCCAGGCTCACGCAACTGTGCAAAAATGCGCTATTGGGGAATCCCCGGAGATTTCCAACCCTTTTAATTCAAGACAACAGAAGGAGAACGCAACGATGAAGAAGGCAACAACTATCCCGGCTATCGCTATAACATTCTTTATTTGCATGGTTGGATGGCAGAGCCTTTCGGCGACGGAGCTTACGACCGTACGGGTGGCCTCGGGGCTTTCGGCGCCGGTATTTGTCATTTCGCCACCGGGGGACTTACAACGGGTTTTCATCGTCGAGCAGCCCGGCCGAATCAAGATTCTCTTAGATGGGGAGATATTGCCGGCTCCGTTTCTGGATATAGCTGATGATGTCGCTTTTGGGGGCGAACGCGGCCTTCTGGGCCTGGCCTTCCATCCGGATTATGAAAATAACGGATATTTCTTCGTTAATTACACCAACAATTCCGGCACGACCATCATCTCCCGCTTCACGGTAACCGTCGATCCTGATATAGCCGATCCGAATTCGGAAACTTTGATATTGTCCATTCCACAACCATTCAGCAATCACAACGGCGGAATGCTGGCCTTCGGGCCGAATGACGGCTATCTGTATATCGGCATGGGCGACGGCGGATCGGGAGGCGATCCCGGCAACAGGGCGCAGGACGATGGCGAACTGCTGGGAAAGATGCTCAGAATTGATATCGATGGCGGTTCGCCTTACAGTATTCCCCCGGATAATCCTTTCGTCGGGCCGGGTGATCCGCTCGATGAAATATGGGCTAAAGGGCTTCGTAATCCCTGGCGCTTCAGTTTCGACAGGTCATCAGAAGATATGTATATCGCCGATGTGGGACAGAATGCGTGGGAGGAGATCGATTTTCAGCCGGCATCGAGCGCCGGCGGAGAAAATTACGGCTGGAGGCTTATGGAGGGCAATCACTGCTACAATCCACCGAGCGATTGCGATCCCGGCGGTCTCACTTATCCGATTTATGAATATAGTCGCGGCGGTAGCCCTTTTCGATGCTCCATTACCGGTGGATACGTGTATAGAGGCGATGATATCCCCGATCTTCAGGGCATCTACTTTTTTGCAGATTACTGCAGCGATCAGATTTGGTCATTCCGTTACGATGGCAACAACATCTCTGAGTTCGAGGATCGGACGTCGGAGTTGGATCCCGGAAACGGCTTGTCTATAGATGACATCTCTTCTTTTGGTGAAGATGGCTCCGGCGAGCTATATATTGTCGATCTGGGCGGCGAGATCTATAAAATACTCCCTGTATCAGCGAGCTGCGAATATATCCCGGGCGACTGCGACCATAACGGCACTCCATTGGAACTCGGCGACGTTATCACCATGATCGGAATGTACAGGGGCACAGTGGCACCGCCATACGAATGCTCCTGCCCGCCGCATGGGGACAACTTCACCCCTACGGCCGACCCCAACGGTAATTGTGTCGCATTGGAGCTTGGCGATGTCGTTACCGAGATTGCGGCTTATAGAGGCACCGGCTCCGCATCCGGCTGCGAGGATTGCCCAGGCTTGCTCAGGCTGTCACCCGGCGGTGAAAATCAACCTTTGACTATGCCGAGTTTGAAAACCAAGGCTGTAAAGAATACGGCCTCGATATCGCAATAAGCAATTGTGTGGCATGCTCTCCCCGACCGTGTGTCGGGGTGAGCATGTTCTTCCGTAAATAAAGACAATCGCTTTGCTAACACCCTGAGCATGTCCTACAGATCCGTAGGACTTATCCTTCGGAAAAGCTTGCCACCCGAAACCAGTTTATGTAAGGTCGTTAGATCAGGTAACCTGACGGCACAGGAATAAAAAAAACGATTCCCAAATCGGAATCGCCTATATCATCCAATTCAAAGCATTTCAATCGATAAGCACTTTCTCCAGCCGCTCAACAAGGTAATCTATTTCGCTATCGTTTATGATCAATGGCGGCGAAATCCTGATGGTGTGGCCATGACTGTCGTTGGTCAGCATCCCCAGATCAGGCGCCTTATGGCTGTGGGAGATCACATCGCCGATTTAATCCAGTTACCCGGCGGATTCTCCTTCGGGCTTCTACCGTCATCGTGGCAGCCCGCGCAGTCGGGTCTATTCTGAAATTTCCGGTCTATATGACAATCGCCGCACTCGAGTTCATAGTGGATTTCATCCAGCCTTAACCCGGTAACCGCATGGGCGAATGTCTCCTGGTTCCAGCCACCATGGCAATTCACACAATTTCTATTGAGCCGGGAAATTCTCTTTCCCGTAGGATGGCAGGCACGGCAGTCCAGCCGAATATGATACCTGCTGAGCGGCCAGCCGGTATCACTATGCGAAAACGCAAGCTTTTCCCTTGTATCATGGCATTTCGAACACTTGTGCTTTCCATGGCAGCCGGTGCAAATGGCGTGAACCTCTTCATCGGTTTTTTTCAAATTGGCCGGTTTTTGAAGATCATGGCAGTAAGCGCAGTTTTCCTTTTGATGGCAATCCACACAGCGCAGGCCGAATAGATCGATATGCTCTTTATGATAAAATGTCACCATGGGGCCGGCCTCGTATGGAGTATAATACACTTTCTTGGCTGGCTCGGGTATTATGGGATGCTTAATACCGACTATATCCGTCCGATCCTTTCCATCTTCCGCTATGGTTTGCCCTTCACGAGGAATATGGCAGATAACGCATTCGGTGGCATGGCTCCATTCACGGTGGCATCCCATACACTGGCGGTGAAATGCCCCTTTCAGTCCCGGTTTTCCGAGATCCTGCGTCTCGGAAGCGATCCGGCCATGGCATTCCCGACAGGGTGGGATCTTCCCGGCCGGGCTGTAGTGATGACACTGAGAGCATCCTTCTCCCATTCCCACCATTTCAGCATGAAGCTTATGGTTGAATCGAACCGGCCGATAAAGATCCTCAAGTTGATCCAGGATCGTGATCCCCGGTCCCTCCGCCGGTGTATGGGCAGAACCAGCCTCTCTTAAACCCCTCATACATTGTTTCAGGCACGGCTCTTTAGCGGTAGGAACCATGCAAATGTGGCAATCGCTGCAGGGTAGCTGGTCGGCATCCTGTAAGGGTACCTGTTGGGCCTGAACGACGGCAACCAGACCCGTCAGAATTATCGCCAGGAACCATATCAACCACCGGGACATATTATTTCTTTGCATAACAAAATCTCCTGCTGTTGAAGAATATCAAGTGAATAGGCAGCGATTTCGGTGGTTCATTGTTATTCATCCTCTTTTCGTTTACGGTCGAGAAACAGCCAGAAGATGGCAAACAGAGTCATCGCACCCACCGCGAGCAAATATTCGTGGCCTTTAGTTAGCACCATGAAATCATGTAACGTATGCATTTAATCCTCCCTAATGATCGTAATCAAAGCCGGGATGCCGGTATAGAATCGGCATTCGATTGACAATGAACCGGAATGTTATTAGCCCGACTGTTATGATGGTGATAGTTACAGCGAATTCCATCCAACTCGGGGAGTAACGGTCTGGCTGATTCCAATTCAAGGCGATCATGGAAACATTTACACGGTTAAATATGATGCCTAAAACCGTCCAGATCGCTCCCATCCGCACAAGCTGGACATTACGCTGTCGAATCGCCCAGTAAAAGAGCAGGCAGGGAGCCAGGACAAAGCCAAAAACCTCCAGCAAGAACCAATGCCCCAGGGAGGTATCGAGCAAAACCCAGTGGTTATCGTGTGCCACTCCTATCCACTTCAGGCAAAAATAGGTAAACAATACCGCGGCTGCAGCCTTACCCATTCCAAAAGTGAGACCATCGAAGTTTTCATGATCTCTGTGGCTAATCAAACGGCCGAATATTCGATGCGACAGCATGCCTTCGAAAATGACCATCGTAATTCCCGCAGCGATAGCCGAAATAAAGAAAAACACCGGCAGAAATGGAGAGTACCAGAGCGGATGCAGTTTGCCGGGAGCCAGCAGAAAAAGCGCCCCCAATGCCGATTGATGGAGAGTGGAAAGAATGGCGCCAAATATGGTGGCAATTATAGTCAGGCGCATGGCCCATTTTCGAATCCTTTTCAATCCCAGCCACTCAAAAAGAGCCGGACTGTATTCGACGAATTGGACAGAAAGGTATAGAGCAACATGCCATCCTACGAGGAACATCACCGAGGTAACGCCATAGGAAACCACCATGGGGTATGGTAACCGCCAGGGGCGTCCGAGATCGTAACAAAGACCGACAACAACGAAAAAGTAGCCCAGAAATCCGGTTAACACCGCTGGCCGGACGATCGGATAATATTTCTTCATCCCCATCAGGTGGACGGCTGTCCCAATCACAAACCCCCCGGCGGCCAACGCTACCCCACAGAGAACATCCACCCCAATCCACAACCCCCAGGGATTCGTGTCGCTGAGGTTTGTTGCAGCACCGATGCCCTGAGTAAAACGAATCCAGGTTATGGGCAGGCCAACAGCCAGGATCATGGCCGCAATTATATTAAAGGGGGTAACCAGACCTCGAAAATACTCACCCGGCGAATTTCCCAGCAGGATTTTATCTGAAAACCAATTTTTCATTCGCAGCTCCCTTATGCCGACAGGTGCCATTATTGGTTCCCTCCCGCCCCGGTGTCTTGTATGTTCCTTTTAGCCTCTTCCCGACTTTGCGAGAATTTATACAAACCTATCAGAAAGACGGGCCAGATGGTCAGGACCAGGGGAACCGCACCCAGAAAACCGCGGGTAAGCGACGGATATGGCGTTTCCCCCAGTTCGGAAGGAAAACCGATATTCTCAAAACCAACTCCAGCCAGATACATCCAGCTTGTACCGCCCACCTCATGCTCTCCAAAGATATGATGAGTATAATTGTCTGGATGTTTTCGAATCTTCTCGTGTGAAAGATCGATGAGATCGCTCCTCTTACCGAAAGTGATGGCCTCTTTGGGGCAGATCTCGACACAGGCAGGGATTTTACCTTCCTTGATCCGGTCATAGCACATGGTGCATTTGCGAATCTCTGGATCGAGAGGCCTGAAATAATCATAAGTTGGAATATTAAATGGGCAAGCGATCATGCAATAACGGCAGCCGATGCAGAGGTCCCTGTTGTATATTACCGGCCCCTCCGGAGTTTTTGTAAACGCCTTTACGAGGCAGGCGGAGGCGCAGGCGGGTTCGTTACAATGCATGCACTGCATCTTCACATAGATCGGTTTTTCCGGATCTTCGGCATTCGGGAAACGATTGACGACAGTGTAATTCTCAGGATCGGTTCGCCTTTGCCGGTCGAAAACCGTGTTATCGCTCAGAGGGATATCATGGGGCGGCAATTCGTTGACTTTCTTACACGCCTCTTCACATTTTCGACAGTTGGTGCCGATGCAGATGGTCGTATCTGTCAGCATACCATAACGATCAGGCCAACCGGGAAAATACTCCTGACTTTTAACAGCTGATGCGCTGCCAACACATGCTGCTGCTGTTGCGAACTTCAAAAAATCTCTACGATTTATGCTCATATCCCATCACCTTATTCCCTTCCAGATCTTTTCATATAGAGAATGTGAATAATTTCACATAATATGTCGACATCAATGGCCGGCTTCACTCCTATTTCTAATCTCATCAACAAGACATCTAAAATAATCGACTTTTTACTCCACAGGTCAAGAGAAATATTTCACAAAGTAGATTTTCTTGCCAATGAAATATAATATCTTAACCTATTGAATTATATAGTATTAAAGTCGTTCCGCGCTCAGGTTAAATAATTATTCCTATTAGTTCTAGCATGATAATTTTAAGAATAGCTATTGGACCTTTTGTTTTTCGCTGAATCAAGAGGTTTTGAAAACAGCCCGAATCTATCGACAGGTTTCTTTTGTAAGTTTAAAAAAAGGCGATTCCCAAATCGGAATCGCCCGGTCATCCAGTATAAAACGTTTCAATCGATAAGCACTTTCTCCAGCCGCTCAACAAGGTAATCTATTTCGCTATCGTTTATGATCAATGGCGGCGAAATCCTGATGGTGTGGCCATGACTGTCGTTGGCCAGCATTCCCAGATCGAGCAGTTTACGGCAGTAAGACATAGCATTGCCGTCTTTCATCTCGATACCTATAAACAGGCCCCGCCCTCGCACCTCCTTAACGCTGGACGAATGAGCGGCTATCGCCATGATTTTCTTTTTTAATATCTCCCCTTTCTCAGCAGATTCGGCAGGCAGCTTTTCTTCACTGATAACGTCTAAAGCAGCGTTGCCGGCCACACAGGCGAGAGGATATCCGCCGAAAGTCGAGCCGTCGGAGCCGGGCTGGAATGCCATATCCATTAAATTGGAGTTGGCGACAAATACCGACAACGGCAGCACTCCCCCCGATATGGCTTTGCCCAATACCACGCCATCCGGGATTACGTTCTCATGCTCGAAACAGAACATTTTGCCGGTGCGCCCCAAACCCACCTGGATCTCATCGAATACGAGCAACAGATTATGTTTGTCTGCAATCTCTCTCAATTGCTTGAGAAAACCATCCGGCGGGATATACATGCCGCCTTCTCCCTGCATCGGTTCCACCAGGATGCCGCAAGTATTATTATTAATTGCCTTCTCAACCGCATCCGAATCGCCGTAATCGACCGTAACGAAACCCGGGGTGAGCGGTCCGAAGCCTGTTTTATACTTGGGGGTGCTGGAGAATGACACCTCGGTTATCATCCGCCCGTGAAAATTGTTCCCGAATACAATTATCTCCTGTTTGCCATCGGGGATACTTTTTTCTTTATATCCATAAAAACGCATCATCTTGATAGCCGTCTCGACCGATTCCACGCCGCCGTTTTTGGGCAGGACCTTATTGCCTCCCTCTCCGAAACGAAGCCCCAGCTGAGGTACCAGTGTGGCTACCTTTTTCAAGAAGATGCCCATCGCATCAGTATAAACCATATTGGAAACGACCGAGCCGTAGCCGCCCAGCAAAGCGTCAACAACCGCCCTGACGATTTTCGGATGGTGATGACCCTGGTTTGCTGCAGAATACGCAGCCAGGCAATCGAGATACTTTTTATCCTCGATATCGGTGAGCCAGGCGCCCTCGGCCTTACGAACTACAAGGTTCAGACGGTCGTAGTGGCCCGCCCCGTAATTCTTGACAAATTCCAGGATCTCATTGTCGGTAGCCTGTGAGAAACCGCTCATATTTTTATCTTTAACGCTGATCTCAGCCATAGTCAACTCCTTATTTTAATGCCGTGTTCTATGATACGTTGTCTTTTCCGAAAAAGCAAGATGTGAGAGAATGGACTTAGAGTTGGCCTCTGAGGTAGATTTGCCAGAGTATCAGGCGGACCAGCCTGTTGTAGGCCTCGCTATTTATGCTGAAGTTGCTCACGCACAGAAGCTAATATTTTTATATATGTTGTCAAGGAGGAAAGGGCTCTTTCGGGCTGAACGATGTTCAGCCCGAGGATGTTGACAAAGTTAAAAATCGTCATCGCGAGGAGTCGAACCCCGCCTTTGGCGGGGAGAGGACGTGGCGATCTCATTTATTTTCAAGGAAATAATTATTAATAGATTGCTTCCCCCGCCTGCGGCGGGGTCGCAATGACGGTAGAAGAAGTTTATCATCACTCTGGGGTTGAACGATGCTCAGCTTCTGCGGTTATCCTCTGTCTTCGGGAAAGAGGGAGAGGAAATCTCTATTTCAAAAGCAGCATCTTTTTGGCTTCAGTATAATCTCCTGCCTGAATCCTGTAGAAATACAGGCCCGAGGAAGCATTCTCAGCATCCCATATAAACTGATGATAACCTGCAGGCTTTTCGCCCTGCGCAATAGTCTCAACCTTGCGGCCCAGAATGTCATAAATGCTGATCGTCACATCGGAGATTGAAGGCAGACTATACCGGATAATTGTAAGAGCGTTGAAGGGGTTGGGGTGGTTTTGCTCGAGTGAAAACTGAACCGGCAGACTTTCCAAATCTTCGATACCGGTACTACCTTCATTCAAGAAGACCGAAACATTACCTGCTTGAAGGTTCGCCGTTGCCAGGTCGAGGCTGCCATTGCCGTCAAGATCGGCGGCAAATACGGAGACGGGACGAGCATCAGCCGGGTAAGAGTCAGAGGGGGCGAAAGTGCCATCACCGTTATTTAAGAGTATAGAGATGTTGTTAGTAGCTCGGTTAGCGGTTGTCAGGTCGATGTCGCCGTCACCGTCAAAGTCGGCAGCGAAAATTGACCGGGGCCTGTTTCCGACCGAATAGGTTGAACCGGGAGCAAATGTGCCATCCCCGTTGTTCATCAGAATCGAAATATCGTTAGAGTTGAAATTCGCGACAGCCAGATCGAGATCGCCGTTCCCGTCAAGGTCCGCAGCATAAACCGAAACAGGATTCGTACCAACCGTGTAATTCGAATCGGGTGCGAAAGTGCCATCGCCATTATTTAACAAAATAGAGACGTCGTTGGAATTGCGATTTGTCGTTGCCAGATCGAGGTCGCCGTCGCTATCAAAATCTGCGGCAAATACTGACCAGGGATTGGTCCCCACCGGAAATGCTGAATGAGGAGCGAAAGTGCCGTCCCCGTTGTTCATTATAACGGAGATATCAGTAGTATCAAGATTCGCCGTTGCCAGATCCAGATCGCCGTCGCCGTCAAGGTCCGCAGCAAATGTTAGTGCAGGGGCGTTTCCAACAAAATAATCTGAATCCAGCACGAATGTGCCGTCCCCGCTGTTCATTAAGATCGAGACGCTATCGGTGCCGCGATTCCCGGTCGCCAGGTCGATGTCACCGTCACCGTCAAAATCGGCGGCAGAGACCGACCAGGGGCTGGTTCCCACAGGATAAGTTGATTCAGATGCGAAGGTGCCGTCTCCGTTGTTCATCAAAATCGAGACGTTGTCGGAAGCACGATTGGCCGCCGCCAGGTCCAGGTTTCCATCCATGTTAAAGTCCGCGGCAACGATTGCCATAGGCTCGCTTCCAACGGAATAAGTCGAATCTTCTGCGAAGGTGCCCGAGCCTGCTCCCGCAACAACCGTAAAAGACCAGGCGAATGCGTCGGCCAGAGGCACTCCCCCGGAAGATTGTATACCTGCTGTCAGAAGTGCAGTCACGACCTCGCCGTCCAGGAAACCATCCAACGGCTCAAAAGAAGCGGTTTTGCTTGGATCGTCATACGTTATCATACCTTCATGTGATCCCGTACTCATAGCGTTAACAACAAATGTCGCACTGTTTATTGTGGCCCCATCCATTTCAATATCAAATGTTACCAGGATGTTTGTATTCCCGGGCACGTTAAGCTCATTCTGTGTCGGCGTAATGGAAATCACATGCGGTGTTTGCGCAAAAGCAATGGCATTGAAGCACAGCGAGAACATGGATGTGAAGACAACCAAAATCACTATACACCTTTTCATAGCGAAACCTCCTGTTATTTTAATAGCACCATCTTCCTCGTCTCGGTATAATCCCCTGTCTGAATCTTGTAGAAATACATGCCTGAGGCTTGGTCCTTGGCATCCCAGACAACTTGATGATATCCCGCAGGCTGTTCTCCCCGAACCAGCGTTTCAACCCTGCGACCGAGGATGTCGTAGATTTCGATAGTAACATCGGCAGAATTATGCAGGTTGTATTTTATTATCGTCGTAGCGTTAAACGGATTGGGGTAATTGGGAAATATGGCCAATATATCCGGAATCCCAACAATTCCTTCAGCAACGTCAGTTGGATATCTCTCAATTGGATCACCGGGCGTCATGTCATGTCCTTCAAAACCTGGAAAATCGGTCGAATAATGGGAGATTTTAAATACATTATTGCCAACTGCCGAATCACCCTGCATCATGGGGCCATATTCGCCAACAGGATTAATATAAAGCCAGACAACTTCGTTGTTTTGTGTAACCTCCCTGAATTCGCCACCTCGCCCGCTGCAGATGATCGTATTTCCGTTTGGTAGACGCTGAGCTCCCGAAAGATTTTGAGAATAAAAACTTGCTGGAGGATCATCAACATATGTCCAAAACAGCTCATCCGGTCCAAAAGCGGATCCTGGTTCTAATAGATAGTTGCCATCTTCATCTATAGGCGGTTCTATCTCATTGACAGAAGAGTAATTTCCATCAGGACGATTTCTCCCGTTATGGTAAAACAGTATATTTCCTTCTCCTGGGCAGCCGGGTTCAATCCAGCTGGCATCATGCTGATTGAATAATTTCTTATCAGCTATCGTTCCCGCATCATATCTCATCGGGTTACCCCATCTATAAAGAAGATCGCCCCCTTTTCCGTACAAACCGCCGCTGTGGCCTGCTGCCTCCTCTGTTGTGGTACTATGATCTATTACCACAATTTCGGATTGCGGAAGAAAGCTGAGAATAATTTGATCGAGCTCTACATTGTAATCAATTGAATTCGTATGATTCCAGTCGACATTTACATTTCTAATAGCGTTAATGTCCATTAATTCAGGATGATCGGCGATAATGCCATAGTTCGATTTAGTAGAATCAAAATCTTGAATCAAATGATCCCAGATATGCCATTCCCATACTATATTGCCGCCCGTTTGACCATCAGGTTCAACTTCTACGATGTGATCGGGATATAATTTATCAGACGCAGGTATTAATTGCGGATCGCGGCCCTCCTCGATAGCTTCTTCTCTGGATTTATATTCCCATGCGACTAATAGCACGTTTCCGTTAGGCAAATATTCGAAATCATGGTGAGATTGGTATTCATCGCTCGCATAGATAAACTCCCAAACTACCGTTCCTTCCCAATCTAATTCCTGGATAAGACCGGCCTGTCCGCCAAGGGGAAATTCTTCATTTGTATTAATTAACGTATGCCGAAGAAGATTGCCGTTCTCTTTTAAATAAGTTGAAAAGCCGCGTTGATATTCGCTCTCCCATGAATTTATTAACAAACCATCCTTATCAATCAAATAAGTTGTATTATAAAGCATAGCGTTAAAAAGTGCGTAACCTTCAAATGTCCCATCTTCGTGAATCAACAAGCCCA
>SDBT01004075.1_pt1 | contig 24916 bp, 37 predicted proteins | sample 2277101 | NCBI WGS metagenome assembly SDBT01 (sample SAMN10404973, study PRJNA504765) | marine sediment metagenome | isolation source: marine sediment core GS10_PC15, 103 cmbsf | place: Arctic Ocean: Southern Knipovich Ridge | collected 2010 | reverse complement strand
TTACTTTTGTTTTTCCACTACATTTGTCTTCGTAAGTTTTATCTTTATAAATAATTTTACTTGGATTAAAAATATCTATTCCGTTATCAAAGTCTTGACATATTGGTGGTAATTCTGATTCAGATACACATGCTCCATTATTGCAAATATTTTTAGTATTATCCTGGGTATCTAAACAATCAATTATTCTGGTGTCTCTTTCTCCATATCTATTGCAATAATATTCCTTAATCTTATTTCCAATACAAACATCTTTTCTCACATTACCTTTATAGCTAGTTTCACTTGCATTATAATAATCTATTCCATTATCGAAATCTATGCATATTTCAGGTATTTCAGGTATTTTAGGTTTTGGAGGTTCAGAGCTTAGAGGTGTACAAAACCATTCATATTCTGGATGCCTTGACCTTGGAGATATTTCTCTATTTCTCCTCTCAAATAAAATTAAAAAGCCTCCTTTTGGATGAGCCGTACATCGCAAAATGTTATTATTAGAACATTTGTAACTTTTTTCACTTCCATCATCAATAAATAATTTGGGATTATTACATTTTCTTTTAATCTCTTCTCCAGTTTCCCAAGATTTTAAAATTACTTCGCCATCTAATCTAACCTTTTCAATCAAATCATAACAACTTTTATCTCTGCCCCTACTCAAAAAATTATCTCCAACAAAATAATGCTGTATTAACTTCTCCCCACATGAATCTGCAAAATATTCATAATCTCCAGGTTCTATAATCTCCCTATCTTCATCCAATGCTTTCTCAAAAAGATAAAATGATTCATCATAATAATAAACATATGAACCACAATCAATACTACCCACACCCTCAATACAATCCCACCTTTTAAGTGTTTCTTTTTCTGAAAATGTAATACACTCTGCATTAGAACAAACTTCTCCAGACCCACATCCTTTTATTTTAGTTTTGCTTTTTTCTTGAGGTTCTACACATTGTCCATCCTCATTACATCTATATTTTGAAACTTTTGTAAATACACCTTCTACTCCACAAACATTTTTACTAATATCTGGGCAATCTGAATCTATTTCACATGTAGCATTCCCACATAAAGAATCGTCAAATTTGCAATTATCTGTACAAGATAATTTTGCCAGAGATAAATTTATGTCTAAACAACTTCCTACGTCTACTCCATCACATTCTTCAGTTCCTTCTCTTACATTATTTCCACAAGTTTGTTCTTGATATTTCGCATCAAAAAAATCATTACATGGTTCTCCCATTAATTTTCCACATGCTTCATAGATGTTTGCTAAACCATTTCCTTGTTCAAAGCGTTCGTAACCTTCATCTATTGTAGTTGATAACATTGCATCAATTAATTCTTGATTTGTTGCAGAAGGTTTTAATGATTTTAATAAAGCAAATGCCCCACTAATATGTGGTGCTGACATGGAAGTTCCTGATGCACTTAAAAATTGGTTATTTGGAATTGTTGAAGTTACGCTTGTCCCTATCGCACCTATTTTTAGATTTTGATTCCTGCTTGAACTACCTGCTAATTTATTAGCATCTCCAAATAATCCTTTTTTCTTAAAATTTGCTACTGCAATTACCTTTGAACAACATCCAGGAGAACCTCCACCCTTTTTTCCAGAATTTCCCATAGCTGCTACAATTATAGATTTATCAGACAACTCATTAAAAAATTGGCATACATAGTCCTCATCACATGTTTCTTTAAATAATCCTCCCCCTAAACTTAATGAAACAATGTCTGCATTGACTTCATTTACACACCAAAATAATCCTGCTAATACTCCACTCGTACTCCCAGGACCTCCATTTGGAAGAACTTTTCCAACATATAAATCAACATCTGGAGAAATTCCGTCTTCTATGCCCTCATTTATAGTTCCTTTTCTCTTAGCACTTGCCATAATAATTCCTGCAACATGAGTTCCGTGACCCCTTTCATCCATATAAGACTCTCCTTCTATAAATGATTTCTTATGGTCTTCAGGTAAGTTTCCAATATAATCATGATTATCATCAATTCCAGTATCTAAAACACATACTTTAACACCTTCACCAAAAGTATTTTGAGTATAATCTACACTTGGCTCTGCCCTTATTTGGTCTACGCTTTTATCTAAATATGCTTCTACTGGTTTATCAAAATAAATCTTTATAACATCATCATTATTAGATACATTACTTAATTCAGATAGTGTTAATGTATCTGCAACGATATTTATTTCCTCAATTTCTGTATGTGGTTCTAACCCTTCTTCATCTATAACCTTCTGATTATCCGTTGTTTCAATTATAACATTTATAGTTGGGTCTCCTTTTACATCAGTCGTAGACTGCACTACACTAAAAAGAGTTGAGTCTGCTTTTAATTCTTTTATTATTTCTGCTTTTAAATCTTCTGAGAATTTATCATTGCCCTCTATTTCTTGGACTGTTTGTATATTAGTAATTGGTATTAAAAACGCAAATGCTAATAATCCTCCAATTATTAAAAATATAAATATAAATATTACAATCACGATTAATAATTTATTTGATTTTTTCGCCATATTGTATTATATTTTAATAACTAGATACTTAATAAATCTTCCTATTATTTTGAATTTTTGTTCAGAATTACAATTCGCATTTCTTTAGTTTAGTGTAATATTCAGAATTTTCTTCTAAGTGATCTTTTGAAATTTCTTTCGCCAAGGCGGTATTATTTGTGTGTTCTCTTTCTATTTTTATTCCCATTCTCAATTGCTCTTTATCAAAATCAGAATCAGGTCTGTTGTCTGCTAAACCACCTTTTATTTTGTCTGTCATTTTAATTATAATTTATCTATGATTCTATATTATATAAAGTTTTGTTTTTATATTAGAATTCTAATATTATTTCTCCAACTTCTGAATATTTATAACAATATCTATCATTTAATAAATCTTGTAAAAACTTCTGCCAATATTTTCTATTATAATTTGTTGTCATATGACATCTATGGCATAAGGAAATTAAATTTTGTTCAATATTACAAGTTTTATCATAATTTACATGATGAATATCAAATGCCCTATAATATTTCTCTCTGTGTAATCCACATATCATACAACATTGGTTATCCCTTTTTCTAATTGAGTTTTTTAATTTTATATTAAAATCTAATCCGTATGGCTCAAATGAAATTCCTCCCTTCCAATTTGGATGATTTTCCCCATATTTTTTATTTGTTGAATTTTTTCTTTTACGTATTTCTTCTTTTGTTATTCCATTTTTATCTAGTTCTCTCCTTATTGCTCCTGTAAATATATCCATTTTTCTATTTATATCTATTATAGACATTCCATTATTCCACATTTCCATTATTTTTTTACCTTCCATTTCTGAAATTTTTATTTTGTGTGGTGATTCAAATCCTCTAATTTTATGGTAAAAGGCTGTACTATTTATTTTGATATTGTTTTTGTGCAAAAGATTAAGAATTACAACATAACAGCAATTATATTTCTTTCCTATTTCTAATGCTGATTTTCCTCTATCATACATTTTCAATATATCTTTTGTTTCATCTTCTGAGAATTCTATTTTTCTCCATGAAGGAATCTTTAAAACTTTTCTTTGTTCTAACGAGGTTCTTATTTTAATACCATTCGCTTTTAAAAACTTTTTTAATGATATGCGATGTATCTTTAATTCTTTGCATATAGTTCTTAAACTCCTTTTTTTAATATTATATAAATCAACTATCTTTTCCTCTGTTTCTCTTGGAAAACCCTTTCTTTTTCCTAAGTTTTTTCCAATATTAGATTTAGATATTTTAGCCCTCGTCTCTATGGAACGAGATTTTCCTACATTGGTTTTATGACCTTTTTTGAATTTTCCCATTATTTTCTCCATCTAACTTATCCAATTCTCTTTTGATTGCATCTGCACATATCTTTGAAATATTTATTTCTAGAACTCCTTGCCTATATATTTTTATTTTTTCTCTTAATTCGCTTGGTATTGTTATAGTTATCTTCATATATATTATATGTATAGTAAGTATATAAATCTTTAGTTTTTAATTATCCCTCTTCTTATTATTCTTAGGACTGAAAAATATATTTAATGCTATTAATCCCCCTAGAAGTAATACTATGATTATTCCTATTACCCACCTTAATGTTGTTCCTGCTTTTTCTGCCTCTGTTAATGCTTCTATTCCTGTTGGGTCTGGTATCTGAGACATGAAAGTAACTCCTTGATTAAAGAATGCGATTCCGTTTTTTACTTGTAAATCAATATGGTCGTTGATGTTTCCTATTGGTAATATGTTTGTTATTGGTGCAGATATTGTTTGATACATTGTAAATAAATTACCTGAGAATAATCCATATATTGCTACTCCGATTATAATTATTGGTATTAATAATATAACTAAAGTTATCCAGTTGAGAATATTCTTTTTTCTAAATAATATAAACATAAATGCTATCACTGAGATTAATAGAACTAACCCCATAACTATCCAGATTTAAATTGGGACTACAAATGCAGATAAGAAGCCGTGATCATAAGAACTTCCAGATCCTATTACTTGTGTCATTAAGAAATCTATATTTACATCTATGTTTTCATCTTGGAATAATGGGTTTTGTTGTAATGCATTTTTATAAAAATCATTAAATTCTTCAAATGCAAATCCATCTTGCCCCCTTAAAATTTGATTTAATCTGTTTCTCAATTGAGGGTCTCTTTCTAATAAAACATCATTTACAGCTTCTTCTGTTAGTGCATGTCCCATCGAATTCGTAAGTGCTGTTGCACTCAATATTTTTGGGACATATAAATTGTGACTGATTGTATCAACACTACCCTGATGTAAACAGTGACCATAAGCATTTGCTAGAAGTCTCTTGTCTGTTCCTGCTAAATTAATTAATTGTTCACATAAACTTGGTGAATGAGAATTAGAATATTTTACAAACTCTGTGAAATATTTTGGAACTGTCCAATCTGTTGCAATCATTCCTATTATAAATGCATCAAAATTTTCTCCACATGCTATATCATGGATAGTTGTTGGATTAGATTCTGCACACATTCTTTCGGCAACATATAAGTGATGTTGTGGATTAGAAGCTAGAACTAAGCTTGTTGTTAAAATTATTGCTAATGTTAATATTAGGAACTGTTTTTTCATTTTCTAAAAATTAAGGATACTAAAATTAGTACAATCCCTATCACTTTTAATACCCAACCTAAAATATCTACATTCCAATCTGTGAATGGATTAGTTACTATTAGTCCCACTAATATAAATAATATTCCAATTGTGAAGATTATTTTCTTTTTCATTTTCTCACAACCCTCCAAATTATAAATCCAATTATGAATAACACTACTAATCCTAGGACTCCTGCAACTATCCAGATTGTGTTAGTCTGACCTGCATCTGTTATTGCGTCTGCTCTTATATTAACTGATGTTGGGGTTGATTTTGAAACATCAAATCCTTCTGCTGAACTTGAGACTTCTACAACATATAATCCTGCGTCTTCAAATGTCCATAGGAAACTGTATATTCCGTTTGTTCCCTGAACTGTTGGATTTATTATTACCTTGTTCTTCTGTGTGCAGAATTCACCTGATTTACAAGTGTTAGGTAGGGTTATGGTTACCTCGTTACTTCCGTCTGTATTTACCAATTGATTATCATTATTCAATGTTTGGAAACTAATTGTGTAAGTTCCTGTTTCTTGATTGTTTGCAGATGAAATATCAACTGGAATTATAATATTTGATTTCTTTACAGTTATTCTTACTGTTTCTAATTCTGTCCTAAATCCACTTGGAGTTACTGCAACTATTTCATATCTTAGTTCTCCTGCTTCATTGACAGTTGTTTTTATATCTACTTGTGATTTTCCCTGAACTAAATCTATTAATATTTTATCTTTTGCTATTGGTCTATCATTTATAAATGCATTTACATCCCATCTTGCTACATCTGCTAATTGGCTTCCATCTCTTGCTGTTGCCCTTACTACAATTGGATTATTGCTAAACTGAGTAAAGTCTACTCCTACTGGAAAACTTAATGAAGTTGATATTTGAGATGTTACTTTTATTGTAACTTCTTTTGTTTGTTCTCCTAATGGATGTTTTGAAGTTCCTTGAACTATGTAATTCCCTATTGGTAATGGATTAAAGGTAAATAATCTTGTCCCTTGAATTGTTAAAAATGAATTAGATCTTATCTCGCTTCTGTCATCTGCATCTAATATCTTTACTTCTATTAATATCTGATCTCTTTCTTCTGCACTTATTACAACATTTCCAACAACAAAATCTTCTGTTCCTAAATTTGTATTATCTAATGTGAATGAAAATCCATAAGGTGGTTTACATTTTAATTCTACTTCGTCAAATAATTCTCCGTTTTCGCATGAGACTATGTTATTGAAATTTATGAAAAAGCATCCTTGCTCGTCCATATCACAGGTGTAATATCCTGATTTATCGTCTAATGCTCTTCCTATCCCATCAAATAAGCACTCTGATGTTGAACATTTAATTTCTGCGTTTCCTGGTGATGATTCAATACATATTTTTCTTCCTATTGCATTTTCTGGTTCTGGTGAGGGATTTTCTCCTAATTCTCCTGCAACGCATATTTCTAAAGAAGTGTCTGAAGTGCAAATACTATCTCCTACATCTATTTCTTTTCCATTAGAAGTTATACAAGTTGTCAATCTAACTTCCTGTTTTTCTTCTGTTAACACTTCTATTACTCCATTATATTCTAATACATCTCCACCAGCTAAAAATATTTCTTGACCTTTAAATCCTCCTTCAGGGGTGGGTTCATTACTATTCCAAGATAATGTTTGAACTATTTCTCCATTTAATGTTACATCCTTTCCTACACAGTTATATCTTTGTGTTGTCCCAGAGCATAATTCTTTATTTTGACAATCTGATTGTGGCTCTGGATTTATATCTCCTGTTCCTCCTGGATTATATCTATAAAATTTTCCTGGTTCTCTTATAACATATAAACAATTCTGGTCTTGGCATCCTCTTTCATCAAATGCAAAAAATCCTTCTGCTCCCAATGGTAAAATTATTAATGTTCTTTCACCTTGTATGTTTTCATCTGATAAACTAGTTGAATATGCATAAGAATTTAGTCCTCCGAAACCATTATCATATGCAATCCATCCACTTGAATAATCAAAATCATCTGTTCTTGCTATAACTATTGGTTGCTCTCCAGTGGTAGTTACACACTCAAAAACTGCCTGTGCAGAACATCCATAATTTTCTGGGCATACGTAAGAATTAGATGTTGTAAATATAGCTACTTGAGGTCTGTTTATGAATATGAATATTCCTATTCCAACTCCTGCTAGAAATACTATTATGAATCCAACTATCAAAAATATCCCCAGAGTGTTTGCTTTCTTATTTTCCATCTTTATTTAGAGAATTTCTATATTTATATACTTTTTGGTTTTTGAATTTTTGTTCAGAATTATAATCCTAATTTATTTTTAATATCTTCAGGCATATTAGATCCATCACCTGCACTGATAATTCCTACTATTTTATGGGGTTTACTAACTGTTATTATTGCAGAACCAGAATCACCTGATGCACTAAATTCCCCATTATCTCCTGTTACTACAAATCCTTGCCATTGTTTTCCATCTGAACCAGTATATCCTACAAATTCAGTAACAGTTCCAAAAGTTAATCCAGTTGTTCTTCCAATTTTAAATACTTTTAATCCCTTATAAACTGTTCCAAATTCAAGGACATCATCTCCCAAAAAAGTCTCTTGTTCACTTGAAATCCCAGAATTTATGGAGATTAATGCTACATCTACTCCACCAGTAAAATCTGTTTTATATACACTGCCAATAATTTGTTCTCCTTGTCTAATTTTTAACCCAATATCATCAGGGTCTGGAAAACCATCTTCTCCTTCAGTTACACAATGTCCAGCAGTTAAAATATATTTTATACCATTTTTTTTAACTATTGCTCCTAATGTACATAAAGCATAATGGTCTCCTCTGGGCATTTCAATAGACAAACCACCTACAAGGGGTCTTTGTTTTTGATTAAGAGAGTATATAATCTCCTCATTATTTAATTCTGTTGGGTCTGGTTCTTCTCCACCATCGCAATCCTGTGGACAAACTATAAATTCATCTATCACTTCATTTGAATAAGGTGGGAGGTTTGGAGAATAATGGAACACTTCACAAACACCATTTCCACAAATAGGTAATGGCAAACCACAATCAATTGGACATTCAAATTTATCTTCTCCTCTTGAAGATTGACAGATTTCATCTCCACAATACTCTGGATTAGAATTTCCTCCACAATCAGATTGGCATACCTCACCTATATCACACCATCCATCTCCACAAATTGAATTATATGGACAATCTGAGGGGCAAGTTGTTGATTCTCTAAACTCACAAATGTCGTTTCCACAACTATCAAAATTAGGTATTGCAGTTGTTCTTGTAGCAAAATATAAAATTGTTACACCTATTGCTATAATTACAATAATGATTCCGAATATTATTATAAGTGTCCTACTTTTTACCATTGTCAATAATTACAACCACCTTCAACATTTCTTAATCTCCTTTTTATATCATCAATTTCTTGTCTTGGTGAATCTTTGAATATTTCTCTTAAATGACTTAATTCTCTATTAATATCTTTTAATTCTTCAATTGTGTTTTTTATCCTTCCTTGTAATTTTGAAAAACTTCCCATTTTAAAACCCTTTGTTTCCAGAAGTTATTCCCAACCTTCTTCTTCTTCTGAATGCAAAAACTTCTATTGAAACTACTATGAATATCCAGAATCCTTCCAATATTGCTGCTATAAATACTATGTCTTCGTTTATTGAAACTAGTTTTGCTAGGACTGCAAATAGATTATTCATTACATGCCATACAAAAAATGGTATGAAAGTTCCTGTTATTATTGTTAATACAGAACCTATGTAACCAAATATTAATGTTGCTAGGAGTGCTGCTTCGGAATTTCCATAAACCACATTATGTATTCCCGCCCATACTAATGCTATAACTAAAGATACCCCTGTCAATGCTATTAGGAAGAATAATAACATTGCTAATTTTTTATCATTTAATTTTGAGGTGAAGAATGCTAATACACCACATAAAAAGAATAAAACAAATAAGATAGTCATTGTTTCTGACCACCCTGGAACAAATGCAGTGAATAATACGGTGTTTGTTACGGTTATTTGCTGGACTTGTAATTGTGGAATTCCTACAACTTGTAATTGTGGTAATAAGATTTGGGCTATTCCTAATGCTCCAAAAATTATTATACTATATGCAAAGATTCTGAAAAATCCTGTTAAGCCGTTAAAAAATCTCATTGGATTGCTATTTCCTTTTAATCCTGTTCCTTCAAACAATCTATATAATGCACCATTTTGAGGTTCAAATATGAAGCTTACTGAGAAGAATCTTGAGAATCCTGCATTTGGTTGGGTTGCTGGATGTTGTCCTTTTTTTATTGTTACTAGTGAGGCTATTGGGAATATAATTAAGAATAATGATACTATTATGAAAGGTAAATAGATTATGAAATTTACTAAAAATGAGCCAAATATTAGTGGTGCTTCTTCGACAAAACTTTCTTCAAATCCTAAAAGTACAAAACCTAGATATAGTGGGATTAGGATAGAAAAAATAATGGACATAAAAATATAGATTATTACCTCCATTATTTCACTTCGTACATATTCATCTCCTAATGCCATAGTTTTATAAAGTATTAGATTTTATATAGTTTTGGGTTTTTTGAAGTTTTGTTCAAATAATCATCTTCTTTATTATTTACAAAATTTCTTATTTTATTTATAACTTTATTATGGTTCTTTAATTCATGTTCCCAAATAACTAATGTTTTATATCCATATTTTGAATAAGTTTTTAATCTTTCTTTATCTCTCTTTTTAGTATTTCTATGCCAATAATCTCCAAATAATTCTATTATATGTTTTGGATTTTTGCTTAAAAAATCTGGATTAAATGCACTATTTTGTCCTCTAAACCAAATTTTTCCATCACCTACATAATTAAAAGGTAAATCATTTTCTTTAAATAAATTAATCATAACTTTTTCTGGTTTATTTGGTTTAAATCTATTAAATTTCCTTGATTTTAGAGCATCACCATTTATCATTCTTTCTGAAGCCTTTTCATAATCTCCATTTCTTCTTTTTGTTTCAACCATTTTTTTAATTTGTTCTTTAGTTAATCTTTTCCCAAACATGGGATTATTCTTTCCAGATGATTTTTTACTTAATCTTCTTTTTATCTTTTTAGAATTCATAATCAACTTTAATTTCTTTTTCGTTTCTTCACTAACCTTCATATCATAATGAGAAGTGTTCTTCATTGAAACTTTTTCTTCTAATAATCTCTTCCTTATAGTTACTATGCTAACTCCAAATTTTTTAGCAATATATTCTAAGGGTTTGTTCTTAGATACATACAACCATTTTATTTTTTTTACATCTAATTTTTTTCTTTTTTTTAGGACAATTTTCTTCATTCTTTCAATTTTATTTTTTCTAGACATATTCCAATAATTATTTTTGTTTGCACAAGAATAACACCTAATTGATCTTCTACCTACTAGTTTTTCACAATCTAAACAATTTTTTTTGGCTTTTTTATCTCTTAATTTATTATACTCTTTCATATATTCAGATTTATTTTTAATTTTATCCTCCATCCTTCACTCCTTATTTTTAATTAATTTCCATATTATATTCTCGTAAGTATCTCCTTTTCTATCTTTGTTGATTTACTTCTTTTTCTTTTATCGGTTTCCTTTATTAAACCCTTAGACCAACCCTTCATATTAACTTTTGAACTCCCTTTTTTCTATTTTTAGTAATCTTCTTAGAACATCATCATAGCTTTCTCTTGGAACTAGTTTTAACTCATTTAATCTATCTCTTATTCTTTTGCTAACTTGGATATAAGTTAGTTCTCCTTTATTTTGTATTACCATTGTATTAATATAGTATTACTACTATTTAAGTCTTTACATTTCTTAAATAAAACATTCAACTCTTAATAGATTGATTATGCAAAAATCTCCATCTTTTGATATTACTGCAAATCTGTGTTTTGGTATATGGAAAGTATTGTTTTCAAAATTCAATTGTCCTGCTAAATCAGAATATAAAAAAGCATAATTTCTACAATCTCCTCCTTGCTCAACTAATTGGCTAAATGTCAAATTAATTGAATCACTTGTTTTTGTGTAATTATATATTTTCTTAACATTATCTCTCAAACAATAAGCAGTCCCTGTTAAACTCAAATTTTTGCAGTCTTCTATTATAGTTTCTCTTGTTATTCCTTCTTCTGCACTTGATTCTTCTTCTAATCTATTTATTGGCTCTTGTGAATCTGCTACTGCAAAAGTTATTACTAAAACTATTCCTATGATAAATATTATTGTTTCTAGTTTCATAATTCTTTTTCTAGTTCTTGTTCATTCGGCATCTTTAATTATTATCTCCTCACACATCAAACATCTTGAATCTTTATAATAATCTCTTTCTTCTAGTATCTGAGTCCAGTCTTTGAACTTACAACATTCTATTGCATTATTTTCTCCATATTCTCCTCCCCAATGTCTGTAACATTTTTTGCATTTATAACATTTATTTTGCATCTTAAATTGTCATAACTACATGGAGTGCTGTTCCTGTTAATAATGATCCTGCTATAACTCCTGCCAATAATATTTTTATAAAATCATAATCTCTTTCGGTCATTTTTTTCTCCCTTTAATTTTTTCTATTATCATAGAGAACCCATCGACTATTATCATGTCTACTATTGCTATTGTAAAAAATAATATTAATGTCGCTATTAAGTAGTAAATATTTGAGATTAGTTCTACTCCGATTCCAATTAAAAATGCTGTTATGGATAAAGATATTAGTGCTGATTTTATTATATTGTTTGTTTTAATCTCCATTATTTTTTTTGTCTCCTAATTCTATTATTGATGTTCCTAAAAATATTGATGCTATTGCTCCTATCCAAAAATATATTGCAAAAATAAAACCTTGTAAAAGAGTTAATGGTCTACATTCATTCATTTGTAATGCCAGATAAAAAATCGCTAATATATGTAAAAATAACAAGATAATTATTACCCCTGTTCCTATTATTGTTGTTAATTTTACTTTTTTATTTTGTAGATTAATCTTAATCTCCATATTTGATTAAATATTCTGCATCTATTTCATTGCCGATATTTTCTCCCATATATTCAGATTTCCAGAGATATCTTTTTTCTGCTTCATCCCATCTTCTGTCCATGTCCATTACATAGATTTTTATTTCGTCAAGATATGTTTTTTCTTGGCTTGTTACCATTATTTCTATTCCTCTTGTTGAGTTGTAAATTGATTCTCCTGCATATGTGCATGAGTCTACTCTTCCTAAATATCTTGTTGGAATTATTTCTTCATTTTCTGGACTGCATTGGTTTCCCCTTACATATTTGCATTTTTCAAAGTAATCTTCTCCGCATACATAAATATTATCTAAAATATCCTCATATTTTTCTGTTTCTTTATTGAAGGTTTGATTTTTCCATGCTCCTTCTTCACAAGTTTTTATATTATTTTTTAATTCTACATCTAAGAATCCTGTAGTCCATGCGAAACATAGTTTTGGTTTATAATACCAATGCCTTGAAGTTATATTAATTGTTAATATGTCTTTTGTCCCTGCAATTGTTCCTGAATGAGTTATTGAGATGTTTCCTATTTTTTGCATTTCTGGGCTTGTTGCAGATTTATTGTTGTCTAATTCTCCTTGAGTGTGTTCCTTATAACCTTTAACTAGATAATATTCATTGCTCCAAGATACTATTGTAAAAAGTCCTGTTAATACTGGAGACCTTATTTCGCTCCATCCTTTTTCTAATTTATGTTCTGAAAGTATTTTCCTCTCTCCTTCTTCCTTATATTCTATTCTATGATAGACACTTATTTCTTCTCCTGTTTCTTCGTCTATTGCATTTATGAACAATGGAATCGTTTGTATTTCTTTTTCTTTTTCATCAAAAACTCCCTTGTTATATAGGAATATTATTAATATTGTTAAAGATACTAGGATTACTATTACTAATGTTATTGCTAAAATTACCCCTGTTGATGCTTTTTTGTTTTTCATTTTTTATCTTCCTGTTTCAAGTGTATAACTTCAATATCTTCAATGTAATCCTCAATAGGAAATTCATCAACAAGTTCGTTTGCTCTTTCTTTAGCTTCTTTTAAATTTTTTGCTTCAATGTCTTCTACTTGAGTAAGAGTTACAATTACCCTATATTTTTTTGTTTCATCTTCCATTTTATTTTTCATATTCTATTTCTTCTTTATATTTAATAATTCTGGTTTAACCATTACTTTGTATATGTCCTCAATCTTGAGAATAATCATTATAAAATTATACATACTTATGCCTAAAAATGAAAAAGTGAAAAATAATTCCCAAGCTATTGATGGTAAATCCTTAGCAAAATATATTACTATAAACATAAAAATAATAATCCATAGATGAAAAATTAAATCAAGGATTAACCAAATAATTGTATTTTTTCCATAATCTGCATACATTTCATATAACTGTTTCATCTTCCATCATCCACTCCCATTAGTTAAATTAAATAATGATAAATTCAACTGGTTCATGATATCATCTGCTATTTCTTTTGAGATATTTTTATCTAAATTTATATCTAATGTTATGTTGTTGTTGTTTATAATAGTGAAATTATTATTGGTGTTTGTTGTTGCATTATTGTTGAATATTGGATTTATATCTGGAGTATCTATATTACTTATAAATGTTGAGTTTGATTTGTATTTATTTAAAGAAACATTTGTGTTGTTCCAAACTAAATTTATTGCAAATAATAATATTGCTATTATTGCTAATATTTTCCAGAATAATAAACTTTGTTTTTCTTTTTCTCTTGTTGGTTTATCTACTAATTCTGCATTATATTGTTGAGTTCTTGGGTTATTATTAAAATTTTCTATTGCTTGTCTTTTCTCTCTCTGTGGGATTTGTTGAGGTGTTAATGCATTTGGATCTTCATAAGGATTTCTCGATTCTACATCTAAATCTTCTTCCTTTATTCCGTAGTTTGTTAGTTTTTTCATTTGTTCTTTTTCCTTTGTTTTAATCTTTGATATCTTATTCTTTTTTCTATTTCTTTATGTCTTTTTATGCTTCTTTTTAATCTTTCTATTGCGTGTTTATTTGGTTTTTCTTTTCCATATTCCCTTTTAAGTTTTTCTTTCTTTTGCTCTATTGCTGAATGATTTTCTCCCATTATCTCTATAGTATTTTAAAAAAATAAAAATCAATAAAAATAAGTTTATTTTTTCTTTTTAGTTGTTTTCTTTTTCTTCTTTCTTCCGCCTCTAGCCATTTTAGCTTCACACAAAGTTATATTTCCTGTTTTTTTATCAGTTCCACAATAATAAAGCATTCCAGATTCTCTCTTCTTGTCGGTTTTTAAAATTTCTTTTCCCATCTTTAATTACCTCCTTTCACTAGATATTCTCCACATCTATATTTTTTATTATTAAAAGATTCTTCTATTAACTCACAATGTTCTCCTAATGATTCATCATTTAAATCTATCACCTCTATCTTAGTTATAGCTAAATAATTTCCTTTTCCTATGCAATTTTCTTCACAGTTCTCATCATCTTTTTCAAAGCTTATTAAACATTTGTTATTTGATATTTTTCCCTTTTTACAAAATTCTAAATCATTTAAAAATACTTCTTCACATACTTCTCTTTGTGTTTTTATTTTTTTGTAATAAATGCATTTTTCAGTTCTTGGATGGTAACTCCAATCGCAAATATCTGACTTTAATTCACATATCTCCTTTGTTGTTGTTTCATTATGGCATTTGTATATTTGGTAATTGTTTGGATTAAGGGGACTAAAAACTCCCATGTAAGCTAACACTCCTATTGCAATGATTGCTGCTAAAATTGCCCAACCATAAGTCATTAAAAACTCCATTGCTGCTTGTGACTTTTTATTCATTCTAACCTCTTAATAATTTTATTTAAATATTCTGTAATCTCTTTTCCTTTTTTTGTTAATTTTAATAATGTTTTTCTTCCTACTTTTTCTCTTCCTATTATCCCTAATTCTTCTATTTGTTGTGTGAGTTTTATTGTATGAGAATAGGTGCAATTTATTTTTCTAGAAATTTTAGATCCGTATGTATTATTATTTTCTCTTAGTTCTAACAATATTTTTAATGGTTTTTCTCTAAATAAAAATGAGATGTTATTAGTCATATTGTATATAGTGTTTTTTAATATGTCCTATTAAAGAATAGTGGTTATATAAATGTTTTGGTATGAAAAGTTATCACTAATTAGATAAAAAAATAAAAAAATAAAAATAAAAAATCTTATTAAACTCCTGTAGCTGTACAGAAGAATCTAGAATCTGAAGGTTCGGTTAAATCTGCAGTAATTACTGCTGCTGCTGAAGCATCAGTCTCATGTCCATATAGAACTTCTGCTGATTTTGTTCCCCTATAATAACCTTTTGTGAATCCATACACATTAATTACATCAGTTGCTGTTGCATCAATACAACCTACTGAACTTTCAAGGTTTACCGTTCTTGTTTCAATATAGTCACTACCTTCTAGGATAAGTGGGTTTGAACCAGAGTTTCCTCCTGCTGAATATTCTGTATCTGCTATTTCAAATACATAATCCCAATTATCTCTTCTTGTAGTTACTGCTGTTCCCAATGTGCTACTTTCTACTTGAGTTGAAGAACCATGGTTTTTTGCTTTTACTACTGCTCCTCCTGATACATCAAGATTAGATACGTTTGACCCAGTTATTGTATTAAAATAAAACCCTCCCAATGGAATCCATTGATTAGTGTTATTATTCTTAAACTTCATCTTATCGTATGAATCAGAACCCTCTGCTCCAATTGAGATATTAGATGACCCATTGTTTGCTTTTGTCAATGTGCTATCAAAGAACTCAATGTCTGCTCCTATTGATACAGTATAACCATCAATTAGAACTTGCTCTAATTCAGTATCCATTGGTATTACAGTAGGTTGAAGAGTCTGGAATGTTGAGTTAAATGCCCAACAAGTAATTGTCTCTCCTCTAGTTGTAGAACCTGAGATTTGAGTAGTAGTTGAAGAACTTGTTGCATCAATAATGAAGTTTCCTTTACTATCTACACAATATACTGGTACTGCCTTTTTGGTGTTAATATCTGTTGCTGCCATATCTCTTACAAATACCTTAATCTGAGCAACCTTTCCTGTTTGTGTTTCTTCTATTACAGAACTTACTGCTCCTGCACCTGCTACTTGAGCTGGTGTTACTCCAGTAGATTGAACTACTAGAAATCCTATAACTGCAACTACTAAAACTATCACTGCAATTGCTATAATCCATAAAAGTGCTTGACCTTTCTTATTTTTCATATTAAATTTACTTTTCATCTTAAATTTCCTCCTTTCAATACCTCAATCTTTCTAGCAGATTCGCTAGTAGATTTCATCAGTTTATATATAAATTTCATATTTATCATTGAATCTCTTAGTTTATAAACGTGTATAGTAAAAAATACCACGCATAGAAAAATATATAAATTAGATTATCTTTAGTTTTATATGAAACCTGAAAAAGAATTTAAATGGTTGGGGGTTATTTACCATAGTTCTTATTGTAGGCATTTTTCAAAGAATTTTAATTTATTTTACGAACCTGGATGTATCCGAGATTTTGAAATCCTATTGAAGTGTAGTGAGAATGAAAAACAATTTAGAAGTTGGTTTAAGGAATTACTTTCTTTGGGTGTTTTTTCTTATTCTAAGGAGATTAGAAAGGGTTATAGAAAAAATGTATTGTTAAAAGGCTATATTGCTAATGGCTCTAAACTTATAAAATATGCAAAAGATAATGCTCTTTGGAAACCTACTTCAAATATGGTTTTGAATAGTATTTAATGTTTGAATAAATATACTAATGCCATTGAACTTGTTCTTGCTGTTTGCAGTAAATATAATATTAGATTTCCGATTCCGTGGAGAGGTAATAAGTATAAAAAGATTAGCCAATATTCTTTAAAGTTGTCTAAACCTTCTGGTATTAATATTATTGTGTTTCCTTTTACAACTCCGTGAACTAGGACAACTGTGTTTGTTATGAACAAATATAAAATAAACAGGAATGTTGCTCTTGTGAAATTTCTTGCAGGTAGGGAAATATTACTACTTAGATGCAATAATCTGTAAAATACATACAATGGTAAGAATACTAAATATAAATCTCCTAATAATCTCCAAACTATATTTATTGAAAATTTCCAATAATATACTACTTCTGCCCATATTCCTTCTGATGGTTTTGACACCCCAATTACAGATACAGGATCTTCTCTTAACATATTTACAACTTTTTGAATGTCGTTATCTGCTGAGAAAATCCTCAGACCTAGTTGGGCAAATGGGTAAATTGGGTTGTCTGTTTCTATTGCAACATTCACTGAATCTATTATTGTTGGTGTTAATATTAGTAATAGTATAAACCAGAATCTAAACTTCCAGAACACTATAAATAAACCCCAAGTTGTTTTTGGGACTCTTGCTAGTGCTGTTTTTATAAATGGCATAAGAATTAGAGGATAGTGGATTATTTAAGGTTTTGGAATTTATATCTTAATCACTCTAAGAATTACAGATTCTATGATTATGTATACAGAGAGGATTACTAAAGCCCATCCAAAAAATACATTGGTTATCTGATAAGTTATTACACCTGTTATGAATAAAATTCCTATCAGAAGTATAAGTAAGGCTATAATTATAGCAATCCATAATACAATTCTTTTTGTTTTTTTTGAGAGTGGCATTTTAATTATTCCTCATATATTTTCTTGCCCCAGAGAACGCCTTTGATTTTGTGTCTAAGGTATCATTACCTGCAATTCTTTCTTCATCATCATCAAATACAGACCAGCTCCATTTATATTCTCCTCCACCAACATTGGATACATTAATTACTAACTCCTGTTCTTTTTCTTTGTTAATCCATGCTTTTTGAAATTTATCGTTTCTCTTTAATTTCCAGTCTTTTGTTGCCATACATTCCACAACAATCACTCATTTAAATACTTTTCTATTTTTTGAATTTTTATTCAAATCAAGAACAAGGACTCCTAGTGCGACCTGCGAACATCACTATTCATCGTCCTATTAAAAAAAGAGGTGTTCAAAAGAAATCTTCTCCATCAATACACATTTTTCACAGTTGGCATATAGCCTCATTTAGTTCTTGAATATTCATTTTCTAACTCTTGTAATCCTTTTATAAACTTGCTTTTATCTAAAGTTACAGGTTTGTCTGTTCTACATTCATAGATTAGTTCCCATATCCTCTGGAATATCTCTTTGTTTTGATTCATCTTCATTATTGAATATTTTTAATTCTGCTATATTTCTTATTGGTAATATCCTTTTTTCATCTAATATTTTTTCACTTAGTCTTAATGCGTGGATTGTACCTCCCAAGCTTTCCTTATATGTTTTTAATCCTTCTATTTCGTTTTTTAGTTTTATAATTTCCTCAGTTATCTCTTTTTTATGTTTCCCAGAGTCTTTAATCATATGGTCTATTCTATCTTTATCAAATGATTCTAAATTTTTACCTAATGAATCTAAACCAAAACTCATTCCTGAAAATCTATTAGATTCGCTTTTTCTAATTAATCTTTCATTATTTAGTTTTTCTAATTTTTCATCATTCTTTTCTATTACCCTAGCTAACTCTACTTTCAATTCAGATATCTCTTGGTTTTGATTCATCTTCATCTCCATTAATCTCCTCTATCTCTTCTAATTCTATTTCTTTTTCATCTTCAACAAATTTATCTTCAAAATCCATTTTAGTTTCTGCTTCTTTAATGGGTTCATATTCTTTTAAATATTTTGCTATTGTCTTGTGGGTTGTTCCTAATTTATCTGCAATCTTTCTGTTTGATAATCCTTCTTGTTTAAGTTCATAGGCTCTTTTCATTTTATCTCCTTTCTTTTCTGATTTTAATTGTTTTATTTGTTCTTCTTTTTCTTCAACTTTCTCTGACTTTTCTTTCTTGTCTTCTTTTGCTTGTTCTTTTTCTTCTTGTTCTTGCTGTTCTTGTTTTTCCCTTGCTTTAATTTTCTTGTATATTTCTGCTTTTTCATCATTGAATCGTTTTCGCATTTTCTCTTTTAGAGGTTTGTATGATTTCATTTTTTCTGGAAAGTGTTTTTTGTATAGATCATAGAAATTATATTCTCTTTCCGCATGACAATGTGATGGCATCCATGGAGAATAGCTGTCTTGGTCTTCCTTCCCCATTATTAAAAAACTTCCCTTATACTCCATATTTGCCAATTGGTCCATATAGATTCTCTTTAGTTTTCTCGCCTTGGATAATTTTTCTAAATCTGTTGCATCTGCCATCTCTCCAAGCATTGTTTGAGTTATAGTTCCTCTTACTTCTGGAGATAAATCCCACCATAATTGTGAACAGAATGTTGCAGAAACTCCCCTTCCTTTATTTCTAATTACTGAAAAAACATCTCTCATTCCTGAAGATAAAAATTCCTTATATCCCTTCGGTCTTAATGGCAGTAATTCCCTTATTTCTTGGATTACTATTAAAATAGGATGCTTTGCATAGTCATCAATATTTCTTATTATTGATTTTAATAGTGCCAATATTACCCATTGTTTTATCTTTTTATCTTTTTGTTTTCCACCTAACCAACAACTTCCAAATAAATGATAATGTTCTTGGTCATTGAATATTTTATCCCAGTTTAGGTTTAATTCACTATCAGAAGGTGATAACATATAATCTCTGCTGAATGGTAACATCTGAGATGCTACTTCTTGTAGTCCTTTTGCGGTTGCTTGTGTTATTCTTAAATTAAATAAATGGGGGTCTGGTTTTATTTTTGTTTTATCTTTTTTATTTCCAATTACTGAATCTTCAATGTTATGCACAAACTTATATAATCCCTCCCCTTTTTTTAATGTTGCTGATGCATTCATAAAAAGTCTTATAGTCTCCGATTCATTAGGGGACTCAGTAATCATTGAAAATTCTTCTCTTCCTATTTCATTTATTGGGAATCCGTAAAAATTTATTTCAGGTAATTTTTTGTTGGAGGGAATATTGAAAGTGAATGGATGATATAGTTTTACTTTTCTTGATCTGATTGGTTTGCCATCATGCCTTAAAGAATCTAAATGATACCCTGCAGTTGGCTCGAACATTGCATATCCTAATTCCCACATTTCCTTTACATCATTCAATATTAATATAGTGTAACCTAAATCGTGATACACTTCCATTAGTGATTCCATTGCGGTACTTTTACCCCACCCAGGCTTTGCAACTATTAATGTATAATCACTTTCTTTTTTATCAAATTCTAAATGAGTGTTTATATCAGTTTTTATTTTCATTTTTATAAATTAAGTTTTGATTGTTTAATTATTTTCTTCCCTTTAGACATATTATCCAATGCTCTTAACCATTGATGATTCTCAGGAGCAAATGCTTTTTTAACTTCTTCTAAATTTGTTGAACCATCTTTATTTATGAAATTAAAGGATGCTAAAGGTTTAATGTGATCTATATGATATGATGATAAATCTGCTGGGAATGGTTTCAAGTGTTTTATTATTGCATTGTGATTTATTCCGTATTTGCTAGAGGTAGTAGTCTTTCCTGTTTTTGTATATTTCCTAAATGCCTTTGCTAGTGAATTTCTAATCTTTTTCTTTATATTAAATGCCTTATCATTTTTTAATCTCTCCTTAGTATAATCTCTAATATGTTTTCTATTATTTTCTCTCCATTCTCTCATCTGATTTTTATTTTCTTTTCTATGTTTCTCATTCTTTTTTAAGAAAGATTTATGATTTTCATAATAATATATTTTTTTCTTTTCTTTTAATTCTTCTCTATGTTTTTCTCTATATTTCTTACCTCTAATTGAAATTTTTTTTCTTAGTAATTCATCTTTTTTATATTTCTCTTTACTTTTTTTTGATAATTCTTCTTTATTTTCTAAATAGCTCAATCTTCTTTTTTCTTTTAGCCTCTTAGCGTTCTTTTTTTCCCAAATCTTTTTATAACATTTTTCACATAATTCTTTGCACCACTTTCTATTATTTCCGCATTTATTGCATCTTGAATCTTCTCCATATAGTTTCATAGATCTACTCTGATGTCCATTTATGAATCTTCTTTCTTCCATGTTCTTATTATACTTCCACCTTTTTTCCCCACATCCACAAGCACAATAGATTAGTTTATTCTTCTCAAAATTCTTTTTGTTCCAAGGAATGTGTCCTTTTTTGAATGCTCTTTTTGGAACTTTTTTTTTAATCGCCATCAGATATTCTCCGTGGTTCTTCTTTCTTTGGTTTCTTTTGTGAAAGGTTTCTGAACATATTTAGATATTTCAGGTGTTCTGAAGGCTTCTGTTTTTATTGTGTGTTTTTGTATTTCTGATATTCTCATAAGTTCAACTAACAACCAAGTCATTCCAACTTGATAGTTTGACAATTTTTTGCATAGTTTTTTGTAGGTTTTTATTTTTTCTGTTTCTTTTTTATCTTCCATTTTTTTATCCCTGATTTCATCATAAGCCATTTGGATTTGGTTTAATATTGGTCTTAGTTTATTTAATCCTACTTGTAATCCATTCCAACTTCTTATATGTGAATAGATATTTTTGTTTCCTGTTTTTTCTTCTAGTTGCTTATAATAGTTTATCTTTTCATTTAATTCTTTTTCAACTACATCCCATCCTAAATGAGATATTAAGATGTCTACTGCACTAAGCATATGTGTGTATTTATTAGATGTAGAGTGTCCTCCATATTTTCCTAAATCTCTGATTACTAATTGTTGGACTGCTGGGGAGATTGGGTGTGGTTTTTTCATTTTAAATGTTTAAGTTTTATATGTTTAAAGACAAGATTATTATCCTCATTTAGTTTATTTTCCATTTTTCTATAAGACATTCCAATGTTCCAAATTAATGTTTTAATTCCTTTTATTGCTCCTTGTGTTTCTAGAATCCATGCTGATATCTCTTCTATTCCTGCCTCCTTTCCTATATTCCAACCTTTTTTTAGATATTTCTTATTGTTCATTTGTTTTATTAATTTATCTCTACCCTTCACTAATTGTGCAACATTTTCTCTCATGCATATTTCCCATATTTCCATTTTCTCTCCATGCCTATTTTTCACTCTAGCATCAATCAAAGATTCATTACCGCATTTTTTACATTTGTGTTTCATTTTAATCTATCCCTCATTAATACTAATGAATTATCTAATGCAGATTTTCTTCCTCTTAAAAATTCTAATTTATTTCTCATTAGGACTAATGAATTTGCTGACCTTTTTCCCATAATAAGATCTTCTACATCTTCAATCTCTTTTGAGTCTTTTTTAACTAATAACATTAATTCTTCTATTATCGAGTTATATTCATCTTCACTTATCATTTTTAACCTCTTTTTCTAAAGCTTCACATATTCTTTTCCAATTTTCAGGAAATTCTTCTGCGTAACTAATAATGCTTAACTCATTATCATCAAGTATTATCACCTTGGGTTTAGTTGTCATTTTTAACCTCTTGAATATTAAATCCAACATTATACATATTCTTCTTATATCTATAAGTAATATCTTCAAATAGTTCAATTCCACTTTTTCCGTTTACTTTTTTTAGGACATAGTTTATAACTCTTGTTAGATAGTAGTTTTCGTCAGATTTCATTGGGTCGAATAAGCTGTATGTTAGGACTAATTTTATTTTGTCTAAGTTCTTTGCGAATAGGACATCTAAATCTCTCATATAATAAGAGAAAGCTCCGCAATAGTCTAACCAGATGAAGTTGTATTTTTCATTTGAATCTGCTAACCAGTTGATTACATCAGAGTTTACTATTGTTATTGGTATTTCGTTTTCTTTTTCTAATTGAGCTATTCCTCCTTTGTTGTTTATAATTTTATATCCTCTTTTTAATAAGTTTTCTAATATTTCATTAGCTTCATTATTGTTAGGGATGGTTATTTTTGATGGTTTTTTATTTTGTTTTATTATTTCATCTAATGCTTGTAGTTCTTGACTTTCTAAGATTAGACAATTATCTCCATCTTCAATTGGAGTTACTATCTTGGGTCTTACTATTCTTTTTTCATCAGTTATCTGGAAATTTCCAAAACCCTTTCCATGTGGATTTAAATTCTTATCTTTTGATTTTGTCCTTCTGTTTGGAAGAATTATTGTTTTTGGGATGTATTTTGAGATTGTTGGTTTTTTGTAGTGTTGTGGTAGGCAGAATTCATCAGTTCTTTTGTGTTTAGTAATCATTTGATACATTGCAGGATTTATTTTGTTCAACCCCGTCCTACCAATCTTCTTATCTCCATATTTATCTTTGAACCAAGCTATGTGTTCATCAAGAGTTTTCATTTTTGATGGAAGGCAGAATTCATCCATTTTTCCTGTTTTTCTTAATTGATTATACATCCCGCACATTTCCTTCTGTAATTTTTTCCTGCCTACCTTTTTATTACCATATTTCTTTCTAAATAATATTATATTTTCATCTAGATTTCTCATTTTTGGTTTGAGACAAAATTCATCTATTCTTCCAGATTTTAATAATGTAGTATACATGCCTGAATTTTCTTTAGATAACTCCATCCTTCCAATCTTCTTATCTCCATATTTATCTTTGAACCAAGCTATGTGTTCATCCATAGTTTTCATTTTTGATTTGAGACAAAACTCACTTATCCCACCATACTTAATTAATTGAGCATACATGCTACTATTTTCTCTTTGTAGTTCCAATATCCCAATCTTTTTATTCCCATATTTCTTTCTGAACCAAGCTATGTGTTCATCAAGAGTTTTAAATTCTGGTGGAAGGCAGAATTCATCTATTCTTCCAGATTTTAATAATGTAGTATACATGCCTGAATTTCCCTTATATAACTCCTTCCTACCAATCTTCTTATCTCCATATTTATCTTTGAACCAAGCTATGTGTTCATCAAGAGTTTTCATTTTTGATTTGAGACAAAACTCACTTATCCCACCATACTTAATTAATTGAGCATACATCCCATGATTTTCTTTAGATAACTCCTTCCTACCAATCTTCTTATCTCCATATTTCTCTCTGAACCAAGATATGTGTTCATCTAAGGTCTTAGTTTTATTATCCATATCTCTAAGATATTGTCTATTAAACTCTTCTATTACTTTTTCCTCAAATTCAACTTCGCAACCAATAGGAAGTTTAATAATTTTTCTTATATCTTTTCTCTCTCTCTTTTCGTTTTCTGTTGGTTTCCCTTGATAGATATAATTTTCATAAGCTTTATTATAGTTACCGACTAAATCCATTATTAGTAGTTGTTTGTATTTATTTCCATTTATTTTTAATCCTTCAATATTATATAATCCCCTCCCATTATGTTGATTATCTTTAATAAAAGATTGTGTCGGTCTTAATTTCAAAACAACATCAACTGAAGGTAGATGTAAACCTTCTCCAATTATCTCGCAATTGAATATCATTTGATATTTTCCTTTTTCATAATCTTCTAAAATCTTATTTCTTTTACCTTCCTTCATTGTTCTGCCTTTTTTAGAACCCCCCCAAATAGCAACTGCACTTATTCCATTTTTATTAAATAAATCTGCCATTCTTCTTGATTCATCAACACTCACACAAAACC
>SDBT01004074.1_pt1 | contig 24920 bp, 33 predicted proteins | sample 2277101 | NCBI WGS metagenome assembly SDBT01 (sample SAMN10404973, study PRJNA504765) | marine sediment metagenome | isolation source: marine sediment core GS10_PC15, 103 cmbsf | place: Arctic Ocean: Southern Knipovich Ridge | collected 2010 | reverse complement strand
AAGTTTGAGAGCTACGGAGGCTTCAAGGTTTGGATGGCCCTCAATAAAGCATACCCCCCTGACATTTGCCTGGTGGATGTTGATACGAGGGGAGGGTATAGGATTGGTACCACTAAGATGATGTCGTTCAAGAATAACTCGGGCTACGGGGCTATAAATCTGGCCGCGGCAATGGGAGTGAAGGAAATTTACCTGCTCGGCTTTGATATGCACGGTAATAAGAGGGGGAAGCAGAAATGGTGGCATGATGGTTATCCTGTGGATTATGGCGAGGGTTCCTACGCCAAGTACGCCAAGGCTATTACGGGGCTTGCACCGATGTTGAAAGAAGCGGGGATTAAAGTAGTAAATCTCAATAAGAACTCTAGCCTGGGATGTTTCCCATTTGGCAACTTGCAGGATGTGCTTAAACATAAACCGGACAGACCGATGGTAGTGTCATTCTATACTCGTGGGACAGGGTATGAGAAGGAAGCGGAACGATTGGTTAAGGAATTACACTTATTCGGGTTAGAGCATGACATACAGGGCATATCGAGTTTTGGTTCATGGCAGTTGAACACGCAGTATAAGGCGGAATTCATCGCTACCATGATGAAGAAGTATCCTGATAGAAATATACTGTGGCTGGATGTGGATTCCTCCATACACCAGTACCCGGAAGTATTTGACAATGCGGAATTCGACCTCGGTGTGCATAGGATTGACTGGGCAAAATACACGCATGGGCGCCGTAAAGACCATCAGCTCGCTAATGCAGTGATCTATCTGAAGAACGTGGAAGTGGTGAGGGAATTCGTCAGGGCGTGGGTTAATCGGAATAAGGAGTTGCCTGACCGTATCGAGATGCAGACGATGGCGGATGTACTCGCTAAGTGGGAAGGTAAACTGAATTATCATAACATACCCGCATCTTATTGTCAGATTTACGATCTCATGGCAACGGAGGGATATCCAGTAATTGAGCAGCGGCAGGCAAGTAGGCAATTCCGTAACAAAGTAGGCATCAAGGATCCTGTTGAAGCGAAGGAGAAGAAGAAGTATGATGACTGTTGGAGTAGTGATTATAAACGGTCTCAATGTGCCGCTCCCCTCATAGAGCATGTCCTGAGAACTATGAAGAAGGGGGATAAGGTATTGGATATTGGGTGCGGGGACTGCACGACAGTAATTGGGCTCCGGGAAGCAGGTGTTGACTGCCTCGGCGTGGACATATCACTCGCAGGCGTGCCGCATGGACTACATGGTGTATTCGGGGCTCCTGTATGGGATATGCCGTTCGACGACGACCAGTTCGATTACACGGCATCCACGGATGTCCTGGAACATGTCCCGACGGATATGATACCCAAGGCGATTAAAGAGATATTCAGGGTGACGAAGCGGAAGACATTTAACGTGGTGGCGTTGTTCGATGGTATCCGCAACGGGGTGATACTCCACATGACCGTCAAGCCCATCGAGTGGTGGATAGATCAGTTTGCGGCGGTGCAGAAAGGTAACGGTAGAGAGGATGCAGTCGTCATGACTCGGGATATGTTCCTGGCAGGGTACAAGAAATGAGACCCCAGGAGAAAGTGTGGGGCACGACGATGGAGGTATTTCGTAACAATACGGCCTCTACTCATTACCTTGAGATTAAGAGAGGCGGGTATTGTTCCGAGCACCGTCACGCACAGAAAAGTAATATATTTTATGTACTGGAGGGTGAGCTTGAAATAGTGTGGTGGCTCGCTGGTGACGGCCATAGCGTGATACTTGATGGTGACAAGAGACGCCGGTTCCGAGTTCCAGTTGGACAATGGCATAAGTTCCACGCCCTCACCGATGTGAAGTGTATCGAGGTCTACGAGTACGAATACGATGGTGTGGATATAAAGCGGAGGACCGAGGGTGGACTTGATAGCACGGAAACGGATCGAGGCTCGGGAGCATAAGAAGTATATGAGCTTACATGCTAATGGGTATGGTTCTACCGGGTATCAGAAACATATTAGCGAGTATGTTCGGTGGACTGCCGAACCCGGCGACAAGATACTGGATATGGGGTGTGGGCAGGGGGTAGCAGTAGACTATCTGTTACAAGCAGGGTGCAAGGCATCGGGCGTGGACATAACGCTCGTCGGCGTGAAGTCGAAGCTGAGCGACACCGCCCTTTCCAAGGTGTTTACCGAGGCTAATCTGTGGTCATTACCTTTCAAGGATGGGGAGTTCGATTACACATTCTCGGCCGATGTATTGGAGCATATACCACCGGGTCTTGTGGAGAATGTCGTTGATGAGATCTTCAGAGTTACGCGCAAACAGACACTCCATGTAGTGAGTACGCAACCCAGTACCCATCGTAAGATTCAACTACACTTGACTGCGCGGAGTGTGGACTGGTGGAGAGGTGTATTTGGTCAACGCAATATGAAGGGTATCGGGTATCTCGTAGTAGACTGTGCGGAATTCCTTACTTTACATGAGAAGAAGAGAAGAGAGGGTTGAGTGGAGACATCTATTAATGATATTGGGCAGAAAGAGAAAGAGCTCTATACTTCATATTATCTAGGGGATGATCAGCCTCTCCATGGATATCCTGAAGGCGGCTACGTAATGCAGATGGGGATGTTCGTAGAGAAGACGGTGGAAAAGGGAAGTAGGATTCTGGAGATAGGCTTCGGGCACGGTAGGACTGCAAGATATCTGTTGAGTAGGGGGTTTGATGTTACAGGTGTTGACATTACCTTAGCGGGGTTTCCCGGTTGTGATCCATCCAAGTTCTTTGAAGCACCCGTGTGGATGTTGCCTTTTGAGGATGGATGCTTTGATTATACGTTCTCACTTGATGTCTTAGAGCACCTCCCCACGGAGCTGGTGGGGGAGTCTATAAAGGAGATTTACCGGGTTACCGAGGGGAAGACCTTCCATGCAATCAGCACTATATACGATGTAAACTATACAGAAGCACACAAGACAGTAAAGCCGATTACATGGTGGGAGGGGCAGTTCAGTAGGTTAAATAGTAAGAAGGCGGATACGCATATAACAGACGCACAGGATTTCAGGCGTTTACTGTTTATGACAAAAGGAGAACCCGATGAGAAAGAAAGCCAAGAAGAACCCAGTAAAACTCTGTCACATCAACCCAAATAGGGCTAGTCTGTGTGTAGGTGAATGCCGTGGGGCATCTACTCATTGGCTCTGGGAGTCATGCGGGTATGGGATGCGGATACAGGGGAGGATTGAGGCGGTAGAGGATAAAGTGGAACCGGCGGTAGAAGCCAAGGAGGTACCAAGTGAAGAGGATTGACATTGCAATACCTACGCTCCACCGGCCTGAAAAGCTGAAGGTCTGCGTGGATTCTATTCTGAATGGGAATTATCCCAACGTCCGCGTGTATATCCTGTGGACGGACTTCAATGAGATGGTACGGTATTCTAAGCAGTATGCGTATGACCCGCGCGTGATACTCCAGGAAACGGATTACAGTAAGGTATCGACGTGCTGGAATAACTTCGTCAAGCAGAGCGGGGCTGGGCTTATCCTGTTCCTATGCGACGACTGTGCATTGGATCCGGATTGCCTCGTGAATGCAGTTAAGGCTATGCAGGAGCAGTTCCCGGATGGTGATGGTCTCATTGGTCTCAATGTTGATAATTATCCTCCGAGTTGGCCGGAAGCGATAACCCAGTATGGATTCAGGCTTGTGGGTAAGAAGTTTCATAAGAGATTCCCGCCTGGCCAAGCATATTGCCCGGAATATTATCGTTTCTACGTTGATACGGAGATGGGTGAGTATTCCAAGTTCATGGGCAAGTTCTTCTTTGCTGAGGGTGCGGTAATGCAGCACTTTCATCCGAATGCACCTGGTGGTACGCTCGATCAAACGCACTACGATAACCGCGGCGAGAAACAGCAGTGGGATATTGAGACCTGGAAAGCGCGCCAGGAGGCGGGATATCTGTGGGGTAGAGACCTTGATCTGGTGGAGGTGCGATGAGCCAGGAGAGATCTACAGGACACCACGGGCATGGTGGTGAGGTATTCGTCAGGGAATGGTCCGATACGAATACGTACAACAGTTTCAATAACTGGAAAGGGCTACTCTACTCTGAGCATTATAAGCGGATAGCTGCTGGAGAGACGCTGCTACCCCCAGTTGAGGCCCGTGTGGATGTGACTCTTAGATGCAATCTGAACTGTGCCTGGTGTAACTCGGCAGTATATAGGGATTGCAATGATGAGCTCAGCACGGATTTCGTATACAGGCTAATTGATTTCCTCGCTAGCTGGGGTGTAAAGGCTATTTGTTGGGCGGGTGGGGGTGAACCGACCATGCATCCTGACTTCGGTGGATTCCTTCAGTATGCTGCCAAAAAGGGTCTCGGGAACGGGTTACTCAGCAACGGTACGTCCAAGGAGCCTGCTGTTCATATAGCTACAGGTAAGTTTACGAGGTGGGCTGGGATTAGTGTGGATGCCGGCAATGCGGAGACGTATAGGAAGATCAAGGGGAAGGATCTCTTTGATCGTGTCCTTGATAATCTTGATACCATGAGGTACCATTCCAAACATTGCAGTGTCGGGTATAAATTTCTTATATCACCGATGAATCAGTACGAGATAGCAGAGGCGTGTGGGAACGCCAAGTCGATTGGTGTAAATGACTTCATTGTACGTCCGATGGATACGATGCACCAAGGCATGAAGAACCACGAGATGGAGGTAAATGACTTTGACCGTGAGGCCATATTCGCCCAGTTCGAGGAGTGCCATGCACTTGCAACCGATAAGTTCAACGTCTACACGGTCATGCATAAATTTAATGCAGACTTCACGCATTCGAAGCCATTCTCCCAGTGTTACGGTGCGCCGTTAAAGGTTCATATTGCGCCTGACGGGAATGTCTATTTCTGCGACGACCAGTTTTACAGACCGGAATATTGTCTGGGATCCTGTGCGAAGGACCCGTATCACATAATAAATCTATGGGGGAGGGAGAAACACAAGCAACTCCTCTATGGGGACACTCCAGGGAAATGTAAAACGCGCTGTTGTATAGGGGATTATAATATCCAGTGTGAGCGGTTGTTCGTGAATGACGATGACCCAATGTGTAAGGACTTCCCATGAAACCAAACCCGACAGACTATCTTATAACGCCCGATCTGAGTAAACCGAACGAATGGACGTATCCCATTGACCATGCAGCTATTAAGTGTATGAAGGGGAGAGTTGGTAGAGAGAGTGACGAGACCACTCAGAAGCTCACGAAGGTTATAGATGGGCGTACCGTAGCACTGCTCCTGAATGGGGGATCAATCATGACACTAAAGGCGCGGATTATAGACCTTGACCAGTTTAATTTCTGTTTCATGGGGATTAATCGATTCCGGGGTATCGAGGGGGACATCCTAGCCCGGGTAGGTAAAGAGTTCGACATCGTGTTCTGCATGTCGGAGCAAGACATCCCACGCAGGATATCGGATCTTAAACTATTCCTCGCCCGGGATACAGATAATCTGCTCATGACCACGCTGTGCGCCATGACGTGGCTTGGTGAGAGTGACAGGAATCTGGTTCTGGATAATCACAGTGACAAGCTCTATCTCATGCCGAGACTCCTCTGCCGACCCGCGTACCCGATCTCACTTGAAGTAATTGTCGAGGAGCTCATCAAGGCTGGAGTTAAACAGCTCATACTATTCGGGGCAGACGGGTATCTGGAGCCGAGCATGCAGGGGAAATCCGAATTGGAGATAATTAGGTGGAATCAGCAGAGGATGTTGGATACGTACTACGAACCGGAATTCTTCAAGGAGGAGAGGAGAGCGACTGGAGTGGGGATAGGGACTGTGCGGTTTAATAAGAACTTTAAATATCAGCCGGACAAGATACAGATCATAAACTGCTCACCGGAAAGCCATTACGCCCATATTCCGAAGATGTCGTATGACGAGCTCTGGAGTATGTTGGCGTTGGGGGGATTCTGATGGAAATGACACCTGGGGAGCTGATCGACCGGTTCACGATAGCAAAGCTGTATACCGAGCGCGAGAAATCAGGGATAAAGGAGTTTGGTAAGTTTAATGCTGGGTTGAGTATACTCAGGGGCCAATACCCCGGACTTCCTTGGGACGAGCTCGTTGATACGTTATATACTATCAACGGTACTATCTGGGATTACGAGGCTCCGATCCACGCAGGTAAGATGGATGGTGATCCTGTAATCGCTGGAATACTCGCGCTCCGGGTCCGGAAGTTTAACGATATACGAGTCAAGACGGTCAAACTGATAGACAAGCTGGTTGAGACGTGGGGGAATAAATGAAAAGGATACTTATAACGGGCATCACGGGGTTTGCTGGACCACATCTGGCGAACTGCCTCATAAGGGATGACCTGGAACATCAGATCAAGTTATACGGGCTTGTGAGGGCGTCTAATGGGCGTGAGAACGATATTAGAGACGTGGTTCCGGACGAGGTGTTTGATAGGATTACGTTCCTATATGGGGCATTTGACGATTACACTTCGCTGGAGCGCATGTTTAAGCTCACCCGGTTTGATGAGATTTATCATCTGGGAGCGCAGTCACACCCGGGTCTGAGTTTTAAGCACCCGCGGTATACGTTCGTCACGAATGCGATGGGGACAGTGAATCTCGTGAGCTTGGTGGAGAAATGGATGCCGGACTGTAAGTTTATGAATTGCAGCACGAGTGAAGTGTATGGGGCGGTACCGGAAGAAGAGCAGCCAATCACAGAGGACTTTCCTATAGCCCCTGTGAACCCGTACGGGGTGAGTAAGGCGGCAGCGGATATGTATGTAAGTGAGCGGGCGAGATCCACTGGGCTACGATTGTTTAATACGCGTGCATTCTCACACACCGGACCGCGACGGGGATCCAAGTTCTCAATATCGGGTGACGCGTATCAGATCATACGAATTAAAAAGGGATTACAGGATCCTCCTATAGAGGTTGGGACGTTGAGTAGCAAACGCGTCGTAATGGACGTAAGGGACTGTGTGAGGGCGTACGTGATGCTCATGGAGAAGTTCACTCCTGGGGAGTCCTATAATGTGGGGGGCGATACGCTCAATACTATGGGGGGCTTTCTCGATGAGATGCTGGATATAGCGGGTATGAAAGGTACGCTTACCAAAGTAAATCCTGCTTTCGTCAGGAAAATAGACATTCCTGTGCAGATACCGGATAGCAACAAGTGTAGGGAGCTGACCGGTTGGTCTCCGGCGATCCCTATGCGCCGAACTCTCACCGAGCTATTGGATTACTGGGATAAGAAGATTGGAGAGTGAATTATGATTAATATATGGCAACTCCACACGCAACAGAATCCGGAAGGTTATGAACCAATACCACTCCCGATCGGGGCAGGTGATGTCTCGGAGGTAGTGTACTGCCCATTCTGCCGAGACGCATATATCCAAGTGGATGTGACTGGGCTTACTGGTAGCCAATCGGTTACTGGTCAGGTTGAGGGAAGTCTGGATAACGTCGGCTGGGATAATCTGGCTGTTGACGGCAATCCTACCACGATACTAGCGAATGGGACAGGATTAATCCGGCAGCCGGGAGCGCTACCACCCTACATTAGGGTGACTGGATTTGCCGCAGCCAACACGGCGCTGCAATTCACAATACCTACAATGGTTTGAGGTGAGATATGAGAGACTTAAGTGTTATTAGTGTCGACGACGCCCTGACTACTTATGATGCGGCCACGGGTGCGGAAGTAGAGGCTCTAAATAACCTGTCAGCAGATGAGGCTAATGCTGCATGTGATGTGGCGTCGGTTGATTATGATGCGGCCACGGGGGCTGAGGCAGCCGCTATCTTGGCTGAGACTGAAATTATCGAGACGCATGACCATAATCACGAGCGAGTATTTGCTAAGAATCAAAGTCCAACTGCCACAGTTAAAGCAGACCCAAGTGCTACTGCGTTTAGTACGTGGGATTTTACGGCCGCCGGGGACTCAACATTCGGCACAGCATTACAAGTTCTTGGTAGTGATGATACACCGATGCAAGCTGGCATGACCAAATATGATTTTAATAAGGTTATGATTACAGCAGTGAATTCTAATACTTTATACAAAATGAGATTTTATTGCGGAGCAACTGTTGAAATTGCTGAGGCTGCTGGTGAATTTACTGATATATGGTTCAGAGGAGACGATACAAATCCACAACAAGCACAGCCTGTTGAAATAGAATTTAAAATGAAACGGCATGATGCGGGTAGTTTGGTATGGGTAGCAATCGCTAATGCAACCGGAGCACAGACAGCATCGGCAGTTTTTGCATTACACGAGTACCCGGAATAGGAGATGGATCATGGGAATAGTCGTAGGAACAAATAGTTGGGTGACGGAAGTGGAGGCCAATACGTATTTTGACGATCGGGTATTCTCCAGTGAGTATTGGACGGATAGTGCATCTGATAACTCCCCGGCACTCATAACAGCGTATAAGTGGCTAAATGCCGGCCTTTACTCGTTCCCGGAGACGGCTACGCAGAATATGAAGGATGCTCAGTACGAGATGGCTTTCTTCCTCCTCCAACACCAGCCCGATCTTGATCTCCGTATGGGGTTGCAGGCGCAGGGTGTTATTGCCGCAGGTGTCGTCAAGGAGAAGTATAAGGACGATAATTACGTGGAACTTCCGGTACCTCCGCTCGTGCAGAAGCTCATTGAGTCTTACGAGACGAGCAAACCGGTGTTCCTAATCAACCTTGCCCGTAATGAGAATGAGAGCGTGGGATATGATGCGTATGCGAATAGACTCACGGACACTGCGGAGAATCAGCAATGATTGGAGCCTATCTCGTAGATACCGTGACATTACGCCAGAATATGGGGAGTGATACCCATCAGGAGCCCCTGACACCCCGTGACGTATCTGTGAGGGCGTTCATTGACTACGGGGAACACCGTATAGAGGACAGGACAGGGAAGATAGTTGTGAGTATGGCTAAGATACTCATGAGACCCCGTACGACCATTATGGACGGGTTCGCCGCACGCGCTGTGAACACCATCGCTTATGAAGATGAAATCGTATATCCGGACGGGACAGTGCATACGGTAGTGAAGATAAGCCAGGGTCGGGATTTCACGATAAGGAGTACCAATGTTTATGTCACCTAGCGTTCAACGATTCGGCTTCGCGTCTCGGAGATCCGGTTTACCCGCGTCATCCCGTATGGGAGGGTTCGTACTGGATACTTCGGGAGTCTTGAACGGGTTCGTCGTGCTCGACAAGGCTATGCTCCTAAGGGTGAATAACGGGCTCAGGCTTGCTGGGCTGAAGTTCATGAACGACACGGTTATAGGATTACCTACGGTGCCTATCCGGCGCCCGACGTGGAGAGAGCCTGTACCATACGGTGGTCGAAGGACTCCAGGGGGGCTCAGAGGCTCAGGGACAACCTTCGTGGGTAAAGTGAAGGCGGGCACGACCGATAAGTATGGGACACCCGAGTTCCAAACCAATATCTACGGTGGTACTCCGATAATGCCTCTGAATCCCCAAGCCTGTATCGTGTTTAATGCACCCTACGCCGCCAGACAGCATGAGGCATTCGCATTGAAGACGGAGCCGACGGCAGGAATGTATTTCATGTCAACTAAACTTTACGGCAATGGGCATCAATACATGGCCATCATTGCCCGGGCGATAAGACTATGATATTCCTAAACAAATCCCTTCATGCGTATTCAGTAGCGTGCGGACAGGGCAGGAAGCCAAAATGGTACCACCGGATTAATCTGAGGTTATCTACTCTCGGATGGATTTCATGGGACTATTGGTTTAAGGTGCGGCCACTACTGAAGGAGATAGCACGCATGGAAAGGAAACTAGGACTATGATTAAAGAAGTATGCGCCTATATAGCAGCAAACACCTCGTACGTGGTCGGAACCGATCTGATTGAGATTAGTGCGGATTCCGACGTACAGGACGAGTGCGTGATTATGGAGGAACCTGCACCTGGGACGTCCAACGGGTATATTCCTGAAATACGACAAATACCTCTCGTAGCCTATTCGAGAGCGCTAACACGCTTCACAGCACGAGATAATGCCTACATCGTGTTTGATCTCCTGACCGGAACACATCAGATAACACTGCCAGTAGTGGATGGCGGTGATACATACATCTGTAATTTCGAGTGCAGGACGCCCTACTTTATTGGGTTAGATGATACGGGTAAGCGGTATATTTTTGGCGTACCCATTGACGTAACGGTAACAAATATATTATAAATAAGGAGAAGTAAGATGGGTTTAGGACCAACGAGAGATCTGGGGCCTGCCATTATTGAATGGGGAGCCACGGAGATCGCTGAAACATTCGATGAAGTGCGGTGGATGCTCACGTCTGAGGAGGCCGAGGTATTCGAAGCCAAGTTCGGGGCAACTCCCGTGGATACCGTATTCCTCGGCTATTCTGCATGTGAGGTAACTGTACCTGCGACGCGAATACTCCTCGCGACATTGGCCACACTTATGCCCGGTGGAACAAATCCCAACAGCGAGTACGTGGGAGTGAAACCCGGGTTGTCAGTAGGTAATTCCATGTATGTTTTGGGATTGCCGTTATTCGTTAAGCCTATAGTGGCTGGTATTGCGGCCGTTAATGGCAAATGGTTGAGACTCGAACGCACGTATCCGAGTCCTAATTTTGAAGTAGTATTCAATGTACGGGATCAACGTGTGTACGGGATCAAATTCAAAGCCCACCCGGACGAGGCCAGTGCGTTACTTTGGTCGATGGGTGAGGTAGCAGAAGGAACATCATACTAAAAGGGAGGGCATATTGCCTAAAATTAACATTGATAAAATTTGTGAACCCATTGAGATCACGGTAGGGGGGAAGGATTATAAGATTGAAGACGTCTCCCGTGAGGAAATGGCGGAGATCCAAAAAGTTACACGCGCGGCACAGATAGCTGCTGCCGCTGCCGAAGCGGCCATTAAAGAGTCTGAGAAGACGGGTGAGATTAAGGAAATACCAGTCGATCACACAAACGATCTGAAGATGGCTGTGATTCTTGCTAAAATCATGGGCGCTGAAGCCGATGACATCAAAGTACTTGGTACCCGCAAGTTTAACGCCCTCCTGATGGAGATACTTAGGGCTGTGACTGCGGAGATAACAGTAAAAAACGTCCCCGAGGCCAACGCGACGAAATAGTAGTTATCGCCGCGGCCTTTCCGGGAATGTTCACTTGGCAGGATCTCACGGAGATGGGAGTCCGCCAAACGAAATATTGGTTACGTCAGGCGGATGCAATCGACCGCCATAAAATAGCCAATACTATCTTTGCAATTAGTACGGCCATGGCGGAGAAGAATGACCGTCAGGACGCATTGGATGCCTTGGAGCTCACGCAGACGGCAGGGGAGGGCAAGAAGCAGCTTAGAGCCTCCTCCCTGGAATTGATGTCATTATTCGGAGGTAAGGGTCACAGTGTTTAATGTAGGGAGTGTGCAGGGGTATTTGAAGCTGAATACGGCAGGGTGGAATACGTCGATGAGGAGTGCGAATGCATCCCTCACTATGTTGTCCCGCTCATTTTCCCGTATGGGGATGATTGCGACCGGATCGCTACTTCTTATCACGCGTGAGTTTGGTAAGTTTGATAAGGCGATACGGCATGCCACGTCCGTAAGTGAGACCACGTCGCAACAGTTTGATCAGATGTCCCGGATGGCATTGGATGCGTCTGTCAGATGGAATAAGGCGGCTACCGACACCGCACAGGCATTCTACTTCCTCGGGTCTGCTGGTCTGACCGTGACCGAGCAGTTACAGGCGTTTAATACCACTATTATGCTCTCTAGGGCGATGGGCAGTGAGTTGGCTCAGACTGTCGAGGGTACAGTTGATGTGGTTAGGGCATTCGGTCTGGAATTCGCCAATATAGACAAGATAGCAGATCAGTTGACGAAGACCGTTATTAGTTCCAACCAGCAATTCCGTACACTCTCCCAAGCGTTGACATATGCATCCTCCACTGCACGGCTGACAAATAACACTCTCGCCGAGACTACCGCTATGCTCGGAGTCATGGCTAACGCCGGTATCAAGGGCAGTATGGCTGGTACCGTACTGAGACGTGCCATGACGAACCTTATGGCGCCTACAGGAGGCATGGCGTCGCTTGTCTACGAGCTCGGTATCAATATCTACGACGCCACGGGTCGCATGAAGCCATTTATTAACATTATGGGGGAACTCAGTGACGAGCTGAAGGGTGCGACGGACGCCTATAAAAATATGGTGTTCGAGACACTGTTTGGGCGTAGGGCTATCGCCGGCCAGATTGTGCTGTTTAATTATGGGTCGAGAGCCTTACGGAAATACGCCAGTGAGATTGAAAATGCGAGTGGTGTCACGAAAGACGTCGCCGGTAAGCAGATGAAGGCGTTCAGTGAGCAGTTAGGACAACTCTGGCAGCAGATAAGGCGAGTATCGATCGCCGTGGGAGGTACGCTCGCTCCAGCGATTGAGAGATTGGGAGACGCGATACAGACACGGCTTTCCGTGTTTGAGGATTATATTGAGGCGAATAAGGAAATGATCTCTGAGGCGCTGAGGTTGACACTGGTGTTTGGGACCGTGTTGGCCGTAGGGGGGCCGTTACTCCTAATCATCACGAGCCTCGCGACTAACTTCGTGACGTTAGCTGCGGTCGTAGCGAGTCCATTTGTGGCACTCGTGGCGGCATTATATGTATTCCGGGCGGTATGGAAGCAGACTACCGAGGGAATGAAGAAAGAGGCTGCGGAAAAAGTCACTGGGTGGGCAGCAGGCGCCATGGACAAGTTCACGCAGTGGGGGGCACGGCGTTTACCTGCGGGTGCGAGAGAGGACTTCCTGTTCCAGGCTAAAAAACATCGTGATATTACAGCTGGACGTCTTGGGCAATTTGGACGCCCAAGTCCTGGGTTGAAGATGCGCCTGCCAACAGAGAAAGGCGGCGTATCCGATACTATCAGTACGGCCATAACTGGTGCGTTCGACATGGCCATGAAACAATTCGATCAGGACACGAAGGGCATGGTTGCCGGAGTTATTGAGAAGCTTAAATCCACACATCCTGAGATTGCCAAGCTCATTGAGAAGTCTGAATCTGCCATGAAGACCATCTCAAATATGTATAAAGCGTTTATGCGCCCTCCTGACGCGACCTTCACCAAGCTAGGGGAGGATATAGACGACCTGATTAAGAAGTCATCTACACTGAGTAGAGTATGGTCTGAGGGGCTGCTTACGGAGGAAGGTGCTCAGGAATACAGGAAACGGTTCGGAATGCTCAAGGAGAGCTGGAGTAACGCAGTACGGGAGATGTTCCGCCCTCTTGTCGTCACAGACACATGGGAGAGTAAATTCGGGTCAGCCATGAAGCGCATAGAGACCTCGTGGGCCGACACGATAGATAGTATGATAAGCGAGGGTGGTAATTTCAAGGATTTCATGGAGAACATGTTTACAGGGGTCCTGGCCTCGTTTAACCGAATGGTGTCGGATATATTGGCGCGTGACTTGGCAAACGCCATGTTCGGGCAGGGAAAAGGGCAGACGGCAGGTACGCCTTCAATGACGGACATAATTAAGACGTTCTTCAATCGGGATCATGGTAGGCAGGGACGGGGGGCATATGAGGGGAGCATACCGATGCCCGTGATTATCAATCTGGAGAACAAGGGAGTGCCGGCCAACCTAACTGCCTCGAAACCGGCATTCAATGGCAAGGAATATGTTGTGAACGTGGTTATGGAAGAGTATAATACCAACCCTAACTTTAGGAACGTATTGAACGGTGGCTAATTTCCCAACAATAAACAGGCGTGGGTCTGAGCTCCATAGTCCAGTCGTAGGGGACTTCAGGGATAAGCTCGCGCATGATCCCACGATCAGGAGCTCATCGGACGGCGGATACGTCACCTCACGCGCTAAATTCACCCGCATACCCCGGAAGTGGGATGTCCATTACACATGGCTGACGGTAGCCAATAAGAATACTCTCAAGACCTTTGTGGATGACACGGCCGTAGGCGGGGCAGAGAGCTTCTCGTGGTTGAACCCGGAGGATGGCGTGACGTATACTGCACGCTTCCTGGACCCATTGACTATTGAATTCAACGCACACCCGAACACCAATTTCCTCTTTTGGATGGTAGATTTCATAATGGAGGAAGTGTGATAGATAGTAACTATCTTGAGGAATCCAATAAAATAGCGGCTGGCGGGGCGTGGATTTGGTTGGTGGAGATCACCACGGTGGGGTATGGGACGCCCCTGAGATACGCTAATAACAATTCTGACGTGTCCTGGAACGGCAACACGTACTCCAGGATGCCGGTCCGGATGGACGATATCCATGTTTCTACCGACGGTGAGTTTCCGGAATATAAACTCGAGATAGGAGACGTGGATCTCACGGGGGATCTCCGGACGCGGGTAGCAGCTGCGGGTGGCCTTGTGGGAAGCATAGTACGCTTCAGGATCGTGCATTCCGATCACCTGGCACTCACAGACCCGGCCATAGACGAGTATGCGGACATACTGAGCTGTGAACTCACGAATAAGGCGGTCGTGTTTACGATTGGGACACCCAATCTCCTCACACGGCGGTTCCCACGAGACCGATATGTGCCCGGGTATTGCCGACATCGGTTTATAGGGGCGCTGTGTCAGTATGAACAGCCATCACAGACAATCGTGACGAACGACATTACATTCTCAACAGTAGACTTCGCGGCGGGGCACCCGGTACATAAGATTGCGGTTGCCGATGCCAACCTCATATATGAGTTATTCGTATATGCACAGCCGGGCGGAAGCGGTAATTATAGCAGCTGGACTCTCGCGAAGGACATAGGGTTCACGATTAGTGGAACTCCAAATAACGATGGTTTCTTTCTGGCGGACGACTGGTATGCAGTTAAATCCACACACGTATTCGTCTTCACCGAGTTGGATGGCGCCCAGATATTTGTGCCTGAGACGGTGCTAACCGGGGTCACATTACAACTCGGGTATGTGGAGTGCGATCATACTCTCGAGGCATGTAAGCTCCGGGATAACACACAGAATTACGGTGGGAGTCCTGGGATAGCCGGAGGGATCTATGGCTGATATCAACGCCCTTATCGGGGTGCCTTTCGTGAGCGCAGGCAGAAGTCCGAGTCTTGGAATGGATTGCTGGGGGCTCGCGATGGAGGTGTTTAAGCGCTTTGGGATTGGACTACCGGACTTTACGGTGGACGCGTTCGCATTTAAGCAGATTGACCAACTCGCCCATGAGGCGATAGGGCATCCGGCTTGGGAAAAGGTGGCGAGTCCCGTAAACAGCGACGTCCCACTGGTAGTGCTCATGAAGATGCACCCAATATACGTTACGCACGCAGGAGTACTCATCAAGGATGGGAGAGTCATTCACACGATGGAAGATACGGGTGTTATTATTTCGAAGGTGTCAACGCTCAGGAAAACCATAGAGGGGTATTATCGGCCGTGTTTACAATCATAACGACATTGAATCCGCTTACTGGAGGTGAGACCTCCCAAGAGCACGAATGGGTGAAGGGGAAGCCCCTGTCCCATTACGTTAAGCACGATGGGAAGTGTGTTGTCGAGTGGAACCAGATTCTCATAGACCTTCCCTTGAGTGAGATTTATCCGGCCCGGAGAGAAGTGTATAGGCTTACGTTTATTCCGGAGGGGGTCGATCGGCAAGAATGGCGTTTAATCGGATTCTCGGCTATGGCGGGGGTGAGCATGATTCCCGGATGGGGGCCGTATGCGGCGTACGTCGGAGCCAATCTCATCAGTACGTTCCTCCAGGATAAGAAGCCTAATATAGATCAATCCCAGTCGTATGCGTGGAGGCACATGGCAAGCCCAGCAGCGGCATTCGGAACCGCCATGCCGCTCGTATATGGGAAGACGCACGTGAGACCCACCCTTAAGAACCGCTTCATCACTGTGGATGGGGATAAGCAGACATTATACGCGTTGTATGGTGTGACTGGGCATCTAGTGGATCAACGTACGTTACCGGATTACGCATTGGGATTCCGGGGTCCGGAAGTAGAATGGGCTGTTGAGCCAGGGAGATCCTTTATAAATAGCCTCTACTACGCGGAATTGCGACGGGCATCTGTGCCACGGTACGCCCTATATAACAACGAGAACCAACTCGGCACCGGATGGTCCATGGGTCATGGTACGGCGTCGTTTGCGAGCGATATATTTATTAACGGGAGAGCAATAGAGGATTATAATAAGGACGTGGAGTGGGAAACACGGCCCGGTCTGGCTCAGCAATCAGTTATCCAAGGGTTTGATATCACGTATACCAATTCCCCCCAGAGCGAGTCGCTGTACTTAGATACGGCACTGGTGAACCGTAAGGAGGCACGTTTCTCATACAGCACCGCGCAGCGTATAATTGCGTGGGGGAGGCATTCTATATTCTCCCAGGGAAGCAACTTCACGGTCAAGCAGAACGCTCTCACGCTTGGAGTAAGCGTAATCAGGCATATTATCTATAGACCCTCACTGAGCACATCAACTTATTTCTCAGTTGCTACTCCATTGGTGGGCGATACTGTAATGCTGATTATTAATACCGGTACCGGGGTCGTGACTTACCCGACATTGGAAGTGGCGGCCGATGACTGGTTCTCACCCACGGCCACATTCTCCGAGGCGCATAATCTTGAGATTATATTCGAGCTACCTTCCGGACTCTACAGTCGGCGCGCCTCCGGGGCCCTAATTACTAACAAGTGCAGCCTATTTGCTCAGTACAGGGCAGTCGGTACGTCCAAGTGGATTGACTTCGCGTATGAGTTTTCAGAGTCCCTGCATATTGAATCCTACATAGATGAGACGCTTAACGCCGGCATACTCAGCCGCAAGACGACGAAACCCATAGCGGTATCGATGAAGGCGCTCCCTCCTGATGGTGCGCTCCTGGATCCGAAACTTACTTACGAGATCCGGGTGACGGCAGCCTCATCCTCGCCAGTCAACCTGATTAATGCCGCATCCCTTATTTATGGGGCTGAGAATGCAGAGGAAGCATGGCCAGGGTTTACGTATCCGGGGGAGGCACTGATCGGGATCAAGGCACTCGCATCCGGGCAACTGAACAGTGATCTGGACGTACAGGTGGATGTTGAGCGTAGCAAGGTATGGGTGTGGAATACTCGGTTGGCGGCCAGTAACAAGTGGGTAGAGGCGGACGCGGATAACCACGCATGGGCCGTCTATGACATCCTCGTACAGGGATTCTACAATACGGCCTCGGCACGGATCCATCCTGCGTATCCGGATCTCAACATCGTGGGCAACACCTGGACAAACGCTGACGGTACGTTCGAGGCTCAGGCGCAGGCTATCTACGGGTGTGGGATAGATCCGGAGCGGATAGACTACGAGAGCTTCCGGACATGGGCAGAGAATATCAACACCATTGGCTATACGCTCAATATCGTATTCGATACCTTCATGACGGCTTGGGACGCCATCTTACGTATCTGTCAGGAAGGGCGAGGCATGGTCTATCCGATTGGGGCTACCATATACGCATTCACGGACAAGGCGGAGGACGTCTCCCAGATATTCACGATGGGCACTATCCAGACGGACTCGTTTGTCCAGAAATACGTGGAGTCCAAGCAGCAGATCAACCTCGTGGAGGTGGATTACTTCGATGCGAACAAGAACTATGAGAAGACAGGGATTACTGCCCGGAAGTCTGATTGGGATAGCAGTCGGGATGTGAGCGTACCATCCAAAGTGACTCTCTACGGTACCGACAACTTTGACCAGGCGCAATCCATTGCCCGGTTCATGCTCATGGGTACTGAGCTCTTAGATAATGTCATGGTGTTCGAGGTGGATATCGATTCCCTGGCTGCACTTGCGGGTGAGGTGATTGGGGTGCAGCATAGTATTACGGACGCCGGAATCGGATGTGGGGGTAGGATAGTCCGGGGCCGCATCGACACCCCATTCGACGAGATAATAATCGATCAGTCATTCGAGTTTGAGGGGGGTGTAACCTACACGCTTGAAGTGAAGCATGGAGATGGTACGCTGGAGACGCATAACTTTCAATTTGCAGTAACAGGTGAGCACGACGAAATAAACTTCACAGAGGCTACTTGGACAGACTTGCCGGCTAAGTATGAGCCTTTCACGATCTATAAAGTATCTATAGGGATTAAGAAGTATCGTATAACCAAGATAAGTCGCTCTACGGAGCTCATGCGGACTCTCCAGGTGATTCAATACGACGAACAGATCTATGGTAGCTGGGTGCCCGGAGACGATGCGATTGCAGCGCCTCTTGGTGAATTCACGGCAGCAAAGGTTCCTGTGGGTGGAGACACCATCGAGACCCTCACGAGTATCCTTAACCCGGCGTCCAATCTCCAGTTGCAGGAGATTATATCGCGTAACAATGTCACGGGGGAGTATGAGTCCAGCATCATTGCGACGTGGGATACGGAGAATGGAGAACCCCGCGGTAATTGGGAGGTGTGGTTCAGGGATGTGGATGCCAGCGATATTGATTGGCAGGGGGCATGGCTAGTCGGGAGTACGTACAGCTACGGGGATAAGGTGGAGCACAGCGGATATACATTCATTAGTCTGATAGACGATAATGCCGGAATTACGCCGGTTCTAAGCGGGAGAACGCCATGAGGAGAGTAAGGATAAGCCATTGGAAGCTCCATGGGATGTTGTATGCGAAGTTATTTGGGTCGGATGGACGCCTGATTCGTGACCTGGGGCTTGTAAGCGATAGGGTGATCACGGATGACTTTGCCGAGTACTACGTCGATTGTCTTCAGGGGCTTGAGACGGGCATTGCAGACTTCAAGTATCATGACTCCGGAATTGGGCTGACTGACGAACTACCGGCAGACGATACATTGGAGATTCCAACCGGTGTCGCCCGGGCAGTCGGGAGCCAGATAGAGGGTGCCAACGCTAAGACCTATCGCACCGTAGGGCTTATCACGTACGATGGGGCATACGACATCTCCGAATGGGGTCTATTCAGGGCATCAAGTGGGGGCATCATGATGGACAGGGCTGTAATCACGCCGATACCCGTAACAAATGGTCTCGGGATACGATTCATATATGACCATTCCGCGATCAGCGGTGGTTAGCACTTTTTGGTAAAGGAGAATTACAATGGCAGGACAAATGGTAATTGAGGGCGTTCAGGAAATGATGGATGCAGTTTACAAAGACGTAGCAACACCTGAAGCAAAGGAGTTGATTTTATTCTCTAACAATTTTGCGATCACGGATGCAACTGTGAATGCGGATTTGACCGAGATCGTGACTAATGGTGGGGAGAAAGTCACGTTGACCGCCGGGACCTGGGATGCGGCAACTGCGGCTGACCCTGTTGTAAGTCGTTATAATGGAGTAACAGGAGTTGTATTCACTATCACCGGCAACTTGACTGTATACGGCTGGGCGATTCGCGGTGTCACAAGCGTCAAGATATATGCTGCCGAGAACTTTGGCATCAAGACATTCGTGAATGGCAATACGTTTACGTGTCAGCCTATTGACGTTAAGCTCGATATTCCTGAATAAGAGGACAATATGGAATTTCTCGTAAGGCTTGAAGATAAGAAAGACATTCCGGGTAAGGGTGTTACGTCCAAAAAAGGTGATTTTATTACGTTTAAGCCTGATGGCTGGACTTGGGGAGAGAATGAGCGTAAGCACTACGGAATTGTCAGAATCGAATGTACCGAAGCTGAGGCATACGAAATGTGCGAAAGCATATATATGACTTTTGGCGATGAAAAAATAATGACTCAATATCGGAGAAGAAAGTTAGACATAGAATCGAAAATAACTCAGCTTATTCGCAATTCATGGAGCGATAAACAGGCTTTCAGTAAGGTTGCTATTCTCGGAGAAAAAATATAATGCCGTTGACTTCCGGAAGTGTCACAATAAAATTGGCCGGTGGTACTTACTCAACATGGGCGGCATTCTGGGATGATTTAGGTAACTTAACAGGCAATATTACGTGTACGGTGGATGCGAGTGCGTTTACTGAGGGTACTGCTCCCGCTCCTGTGACAGAAACATTGGGCGGTTTTACACTTCATGTTTTACCCGCAAGTTTTCCGACTTCCACGGATGCCTCTACAGGGGCGAGGTTTACGGGTAATTATACGGGAATATTCCTTGATATGCAAATGGAGGGGCCCGGCACTTTAATCATCGAGGGTATGGTGTTTATTGAGGGGACAAGTGAACCAACTTATGCTTTACGGGCTATATTAATAGATACTGAATTTGATTTAATATATCGCAGAAATATTGTTAAGGGGACAACTTTAGGCGTATCTATTGCTGACGTGACTTTAACAGGCTATAGTTTATATAATAATATTATTTATGATGCCTCAAATACCGGTATGTATTTAACTCAAGATGCTTCTTCCGCTATTGTCGCTAATAATACAATAGTTAATTGTGATGAAGGATTTTCTGCAAACTCAAAGATACTTACCGCTGAGAATAATCTTTCTTATGGTTCGGGTAATCTTGACTATACAGGAATAGCAACCAACACTATTGGTAACAATAATGCTAATTCTGACCATACAGGAGATGATGGTGATTGGGGTGGTGGGGGAGCTAACAATGTATATTTAGATGTAATGTCTTCCAACCCATTTAATGACCTTGGTGCTGATGATTTCACTATTTCAGAAGCAGGTGACGCTTTAATTGGAACTGCCGGAAAAGATTTAAGTGGTTCTTTCACAGACGATTTCTTCGGAGTTACGAGAGTAAAGTGGACTATCGGAGCATGTGAATTTATCACGCCACCAACTACTGTCGAAGCAACCGGAGAAGGTGAGGTTGAAGTTGGAGTTTCGATTAAACATGCAGTCGAGACGACTGGTGAAGGTGAGGCCGCGGTAGGCGTTTCCATCCAATTAGGCATTGAGGCGACCGGGGAGGGAGAGGTGTCAATCACTACTCTCCTGAACTTCATCCAGGCTGTAGAGGCGACGGGTGAGGGGGAAGCTGAGATAGGAATAGCGCTTCAAACCCTCCTGGAGGCCACTGGGGAGGGGGAAGTCTCCATATCCACCCTTATAATAATAGCCATAGTGGAACTAACGGCCAATATGAACTTTTCCGGCTCCATATCCGCTCAGAATCCCAACTGGCTCCTCCTCGACGACTCCTTGGCATGGCGTGAGGAGTGGGATGAGACGGTCACGTACGACCCCTTCGATGCCGTACTCTACAAGACGGCTGACGGAGGCGAGTGGCATGTATTCGTGTCCAAGGTCAGCCATAACATAGGGAACATCCCCACGACATCACCGGCATATTGGCGCCGCTACTACCAGGAGCAATTCGTATGAGCAATCAGCCTAAGAGTAACAATGACAGGCGAGCCACACTGGACCATGACTTCATTACAGGGCATGAGTATGAAGTAGTGGTAAGGGCGGTTGGTCCGGATGGCGTAGAGCAGTCCCTTGAGAACGCCCCCAGAGCCGCGATCGTCATCCAGGGTAAGCTGGACACTCCAAGTGCCCCCACGGGGCTTGCAGCAGAGGGGTATCTTAACGCGATCACGCTCATATGGACTAATCCGGCCGACTATGACGTGCGTGGAGTCGAGATATGGAGATCGGCTACCGGGGACGTGACTACGGCGACCAAGATAGCGGAAGTGAAGGGGATTACGTATATCGATGCCCTCGGGGCTCCCAATCTCATACGATATTACTGGTTGAGGGCGGTCAACACTTCCGGATTGACATCGGACTACACCGCGCGGGTCGTAAGCACCTCCCTGGGAGTCACGGCTACCGATATCGACGACTTCTCAGTCACGGTCACCAAGATCTTCACGAACACCGTGGTGCTATCGGCGGACGTGTGGACGAATAACAGTCCCGGAGCCGGATCCGTGGCCTGGAACGCCCATTTCCTCACGCATAACGGCAAATACTATGAGGTGTTCGCAGGGAATACGTCTAACCGATACGTTACATGGACTGTAGGGAATAGTGGTGGTCAGGGGACTGTCGACGACCCCTACCTCACGACATACTCGGGCGACGCATCCTACACATCCGCAGACGACAAGTTCAACCTCTATGTGAACGAGGGGGGTGTTGCTCAGGCAGTGTGGAACAGCTCGGCCAACATGGTCATCGGGAGTGCCTTCATCCTTGATGCGGCGATTATTGAAGCGAAGATAGACAATCTGGCTGTGACCAACGCGAAGATAGCCAATGCTACCATCCAGAGTGGGAAAATAGTCAGTTTGGTAGCAGATAAAATATCTGCCGGGACAATCACCGGGAGTACGCTACAAACCGCGGCATCAGGTGTGAAAAGGGCAATTATAAGCCTTGCTACCAACAATATACAACTTGTTGACGCTTCTGATAATCCCCTTGTAAATATAGACGATAATATTGGACTTACAAGCAACCTTCCGGGCGTTGAGATGGTGTCAGCCTCCGGTGGTGGTTTTTACGCAAAAGACACCGATACCAACGATTATTCATGGATGACACATGCCGGGCTTATTATATCCAATGTAACGAACGAGCTCGACTATGCTTTCTCAGGCAGCGGGGCGGTTATTGGCACCGCCAAGGTAGTTGGGGCCCCTATTGACCTCCTGACAGCCGAGAACACCCTCGGCGGGAACCTCCAGTCGTTTGTAGTTGACTCCAACGCAGATCTCGTCTCAACTGGGGATATTACATGTGTTATATTCGTTGCGAGTTCCACAATAACCGGTGCAGGTGTCAATTCTACTGAGACGTATAAAATGGACGGTGTAACAATAATTGACCCAAGCAGAAATATTACAACTAATATTGGCACTGTAGATGGTATTGACGTGGCTGCCCATATTCATAATGCGGTGGCTGGGCAGGGCGCTAAAATCACATATTCGAATCTGTTGAGTATCCCTTCAACTTTCACCCCCGCAAATCATGTAATGGCGTCATCAAAACACACAGGGGGAAGCCAGGATGACATACTACTATTTGACTCCGGTGGGTGGACAACAACAAATCTGGCAACAGCAGTACAAGGCATAATAGATGCGTACCTTGGGACACCGGGGTACGATGGAGTCTTTGACGGCAGTGATGTACCTGTAGTTGTAAACGGTTTAATAAGAAGCAGAAATTAGCCTTAAATAGGGGAGTTCTATAGGGGAGGATTGGGTATGTGGGAAAATGCCATACTTACTATCACGCAGCAATCCACACCAGTTGCAATCTTGATCCTCGCAGTGTACGTGAGGCAACTCGTCAAGTCCATTGAGAATATCAAGGAGAATGTGGTATGGCAGGATGAGTTTAAGCAATTCATGGAGCGGTTCACTTCACTGGAGAATCGTGTAAATAATAGGTTTAATGGAGGTGGCTCGTGAGCACGTACTTCGATAAATCCGAGTTCGACTGTAAGTGTGGGTGCGGTACCAATAAGGCCAAGCAGGCGCTCATTGACAAGCTAAACGTGGCGAGGGGAAACGCCGGAATACCATTCGTGATCGTGTCCGGTACACGCTGTGAGGCGCGTAACGAGGACGAAGGCGGCGCACCTGATTCCGCACACCTCGATGGTTGGGCGGCCGACATAAGGGCTGCCTCAAGCCGAGCACGGTATAAGATCATCAAAGCGCTCTTAGACGCCGGATTCACCCGTATTGGTCCGGGGCGCACTTTCGTCCATGCCGACTGTGACCCGGACAAGTCCGACGAAGTAATATGGCTGTATAAATAACCGAAAGGAGGCATCACATGAACTGGGAATCGATCCTAGGCATCATCACGCACCCCGCGGTAGTCACAGTGCTCACCGCCGTAGCAGGCGTGGCCATAGCAGGCTTCGCGCGATATCGCAAGCTCATCCAGGCTATCGTAAAAGTAGTACGCGAGGTCTTGGAAGCCCGCGACGAAGACTCACCGGGCGGCAAAGCCATCACCGAGGCCGAGTATGCCGAGATCGGTGCGAAAGTGGTAGCCGTTGTCGAGAAAGTAACTCCCCTACTCAAGAAAGGCAGGTAACACGTGGCGAAGAACAAACCGGACACACCCGTAGCGGCCAAAGTCATACCACCGGCAGCACCCGTAAAGGTCGCCCCCCTCGAAGAGCGCATGGCGACGCACAAGGAATCCCTCCTGGCGATGCAGAAGCAACTCACGGCACAACTCAATGGTGTAGCTAACCAGCTCTTCCTGATCGATCAGCTTGAGAATCCAGGCGTGGAGATGGATCCGACCACCGGGGAGCCCGCGGAGACTCCTGAGACTCTTTCCAACGACACTCCCGACGGGCATATGTAGCACACAGATCCGCTGCACCAAGGGGCGTACTGGCTGTCCGACCATGCGCCCCGCTCCCCTCATGACTGGACAAGTCCATACTTTACACGACTATTCACAACTATTCCATACTTTATAAGACTTTTCCATACTATTCTATAATACTTCATGGTATTGCACACTCTTCCATACTATTCTACACTCTCCACGCTCCCCTCTAACATAGACGATACAATGAACAGACCTTCCAGTGGATAAGGGTTTAACGCTATAGGCGGTAGACTGAACAGCACGTTAGAGGAGTCCCATACCCCATTCCGTATGAAAAGACGATTTAACCCAGAGAACCCAACAGGGAGGGGGTGTCCCGGCCTGTCCTCAGTCGGGGGCTTCCAACTGTAGTTTACATAAGGTAGGTTATGGGAATAGTAAGCGCAATAGATACACGCGCTTATGTTCTATATTGCATTATCCCTATAAGGGAGTTATCAACAAGTTGTCAACAAGTTATCAACATTC
>SDBT01004073.1_pt1 | contig 24928 bp, 26 predicted proteins | sample 2277101 | NCBI WGS metagenome assembly SDBT01 (sample SAMN10404973, study PRJNA504765) | marine sediment metagenome | isolation source: marine sediment core GS10_PC15, 103 cmbsf | place: Arctic Ocean: Southern Knipovich Ridge | collected 2010 | reverse complement strand
CTGTGGGTCGCGGGTTCGAATCCCGCTTTCCGCTCCACCGTGGCGGCGTAGCCAAGTGGTAAGGCAGAGGTCTGCAAAACCTTTATTCGCCGGTTCGACTCCGGCCGCCGCCTCCACACGTTGTAATGCATTAGCCGGCAGCTTCACCCTGATCTCGATCTGACGTGCGTCGGGGTCGAGCGTCACTCCATCGAGCAGGTATCCCGCCACCGACCGCTTCTCCTGATTCGTTGCGCGGGGGAGGGCACGGCTCACGTCAGTCAGGTACGTGACCAGTGCTTCGCCGTCCACTACTGGCGTCTCGGTGGGTCCCACGGCCCCACCACAGTCGGCCAGCACCGCTGCCCTTTGTGCTGCCAGCGCCTGCATCCGTCCGTTGACCCAACCCACGTCTTGTACCCCCTCTTCGAGGGCCGTTCGGAGATTGCCGATCTTCGTGTCGATCTTGTCAAGGCGACTTCGCGCCGCGGCAGCGCTACTGCCTCCTCCCTCCTCCCACTGCCTCTGGAGCTCCTCGTTCACGTCTGAAACCAGTTGCCCGCGGTCGTCTCCATCTGCTGTCTCCGCGAGCGCTCCGATCGTGTCCCAGACAGCGTCCTCAACTAGGTGTTTCTCGACGAACACGCTGGACCCGCAACCCAAACCACGCCGGTACTTCGCTGCCCCACAGATGTAGCCGTCACGACCCCGGTTCGTATGACCCACCATATTCGACCCGCAGCGCGCGCACCGGAAGGGACCACCCGAGAGGATGAATCTGCTACCGCACGAACGCACTCCGGACATACGAGTGGAGGGGTTAGCGTGTCGCTGCCGAGCTTGGTCGCGAACTCGGAGCAGCGTCCTCGACTCCTCCTCCGTGATGATCGGGGGATGGGCCTTCGGCACGACCTCCCAGTCCTCGGGCCGGTTCCATTTCTCGCGACGCTTCTTGCGCACGTTCCACGTGCCGTATCCCGCATACTGCAGCAGCATGTGGGGTTCAAGGAGCGAGTGAATCGTACTTGTGCTCCAGTAGCCGCCTCTCGCTGTGGTGACTCCCGCTTCATTCAGCAGGTCTCGCAACGTATCCAACGAGGCCTCCTCAGCCGCCCGGATCAGCACTTCCCTCGTCCACTCCCACACGGGTCGACCGGCGACCTCGGTCGTGTCCAGTTCCCACGTCGCCTTGTAGCGCGGGCGACCCCGGATGTCAGTACGTTCGATCCGAACGGTCCGGTAGCCCCACGGCGGCTTGCCACCATTCTTGTAGCACCAGCCGGTTCCGGGATCGCGGACACTGGCGTTCTGTCGCATTCCCTTGCGCGTGTGGAACGCCACCTCCATCGAGTAGGAGGCGTTCTTCGCCTCTGTGACCTTCTGCATCCACATGCCCATGACGGTGTTCACATCGTACTCCGGCTCGGTCACAGATACGATGCGAACACCATCGTTCTGAAGCTCTCCGATGATCTGAGGTGTGCGCCATGGGTCACGGCAGAAGCGGCTCGACTCGTGGACGAGTATCACGGTCACGCGGGTATCTGACTTCGCCATCTCAAGCATACGCCTGAATTCGACCCGCTTCGACTCATCCTGGAAGCTCGACGCCGCCTCAACGAAGGTCTCCAACACCTCGATCCCGTGATCGTCCGCGTAGGCTTCGATGGCCTTCAACTGTGCTGGCATCGACAGCCCCTTGTCCTCCTGGAGGTCCGTTGAGACCCGGGCATAGGCGACGGCCCTCGTCGATGACTCCGCCGCGCCTGTGGCGGGAGTCGCGCTTCTCATTACCTCCGTCACTAGACTGGGCCGCTCACTCATTGCTCCGCTTCCTTCGGCACCTCGACCTTCGCCAGCGCTCTCTGCACAATCTCAAGCAGGATAGCGTGCTGGCTCCGTCGTTCCGTGTAGGCCAGCCAGCGCAGCTTCTCGTGAAGCTCATCCGGCAGTCGCAGGGTCAGTTTGGTCATTCGACCTCCCTCCAATCTCTATCATTATACCACTATGCTAGCATGCCGTCAAGCTGTCAAGCGGCACTGATTGACTCGTTCCGGGACCCATGCCCTCTGCCGACGCCTTCCATGAGGGTTCCCGCATTCGGCAGCTTCCATGGGGGTTCCCCGCGGCTGGAGCCTCCCACTTCCCAGTGTTTCTCAGGACAGCCGGCCCTCCATTCCTCCCTTGTTTCCCGCTTGTTTCACCCGCCCTCCGCCTCTCAGCGCTGATCGTACCGCCGCGCCGTGCCCCTTCCATTGCCCTCTTCCTGCCCTCTTCAGTCCGCGGACCAGTGCTCAGCCCCCCGTGCATCCGACACTTTCCATTCCGCGGCCGGTCCCTCTCCTGGTCCCACACGGGCCGCGCCTGGCAAGGCCGCCCGTCCCGACACCGCGCCCCACACTTCGGCCGCTCCCTCTTCGGCGTCCGCCTCTGCTCCCGTATTCGCTGGTCTTCCTCCGACCGTTCCAGCTTCCTCAGTAGCCGATACAAGCTCCTGTAACTCACTTCTAACACCTCCCAAGCGACCCCATAATGCGCGCGCCCGCTTTTCGCGTCACAAGTTCGCCGCCATTCTGCCCCCCGGCGTTCCCTGTCTCTGTCATCGCGTCCGCACATATAGGGGTTTTCCCCCAATGGTCTCGCAGGAAAGAGTCGTGGTACTTTTGTGGCGCAGGACGAGTACCTTCCGGAGTGGGCCGCGGGGAGCTTTCTCCTTCCTCTCCGCGGCCCGACCAATGGCCAGCCTCTATGCCTACCCGACCTCGATGTCTCGCGCGTCCGCGTGTGAAAGGAAAGTCACGTTCCATTACGTTCTCACGAACCGACCCCATGTCCCACGTTCCCGCGGCGCGCGTGAGCGTTCGGAAACTCAGCTTTTCTCAACCTCTCAGGCGCCCAGCCCGTACTGTGCGCGCCCGCGAAACCGCGCCCGCTGAAATGTTAGGTTTTCTTAGGTTGGTAGGAACCCACCCCACGACGCACGCGCCCGCGTGTTTTTTGGGGCCTCCGCAAAACCCTCACACCTCACACCCGTATGCCCAGCTTCCGCGCCGCTATCACTAGGCCGAGGCAGTTCGCCCCATCCTCCTCCTCACGCAGACGCTCAAAGGTGCGCCACCACATCCCCTTGGGCTTCTGCCAGACAGGCTCCGATAGGTTCATGCTCGCCCCGAGTCGCCGCCGTATCCTCCGCGCCCTGCGCATGAGTCGGTCGCTTCGGTCCTCCCGCTGGCTCTGATAGCCGAGCCCTGTGCACCGGCGACAGATGAAATAGCTGCCATACAGGTACAGCTTCGCCGTGCGCCGTCCGCAGCTAATGTTGGGACACACGAACCACGGACGCTCCCCGCCGAAGGTACACGGTGTCCACACGACCGGAACGCGGTATCGCAGCGTCTGCTCGTCTTCCTCGCCCGAGCTCAGCGTGTAGTTGAGCCCCACCTCGTACTGCGAGGCCGCGTATCCGATGCTCGCCACCCGGTTCCCGTCCTCATCCATCCACACCCACAGGCCCGAACTCCGACCCCGGAATATCCCTTCTCGATGCCAGCGATTTACATCCAGGCTTCGGTGGTGCTCAAGCACTCCTCTGTAGCTGCTTCTACCAGATCCATAACCGCCCACGCCAGCCTCCCTTCGCGCCCGTGGTATTTCGAAATCATTAGGCAAATCAGCATGTTCCTCGCTGCCTCAATGCCGCCAGGGCCCACCCAGGTGTTCCTGTCCGCCGTCTCACCGGTGTCGCCGTCTTCCACCTAGCGCGTCGAGTCTTCTACGGAGCAGGAATGCCCACCCGGACGCCCCTGCCTCCGCACCACCCCTGCTATCCCCTTCTTGACTGCATCCGTCGGCATTCAGACCCCTCCGGGTCCCCTTACTTCTGATTCTGTGAGGATCGGACATCCGGCCGGTGGCCTCGGTCTTCGGTTGTGGGGATAGGGCGCCCATTTCCCCTCGGAGGTATGCGCCACCGAGCCGACCTCGTGATAGCAGCACCACCAGCCGCACTGCCGACACTGGGCCCGATATCCGTGCTTCCAGTACTCGGTCTCCCAGTCGTTGGCACCGCAGTTGCAGGAACCATCCCACCGGTAGCCCTTTTCGAACAGCTTCGCCAATGTTCTCACGCGCCTCAGGTCGGAACCAACTGTTGTCTCAAAGGTCATAGTGCGAACCTCCGTCTGACGGACTCCACAGCCTGCCTCTGTGCCTCTGCCTCCGGTAGTCCACCATCCACGACCATGATAGCGACTCGCTCCTCATACGCTTCCCAGCACTCCTCCGGCCAATCTTGTGGCGGCTGTGTCTCCGTGAGGGGGGCATTCATCTCCCCAGCTACGCCTGCAACCCTGCAACCTTCCAGCGCCTCGGGCCGAGGGAGCACCTCTGAATCACTCGGAAGAGGATCATCCAGGACAAGACGTGCTGGTCGGCCGCGCTTTGTTTCCAGGTTCTTCAGATACCCGCGGGAGATCGCAGTGCGGGTCCTGCGCAGAGCGGCCCCTTTGTCCAATCCGAGCTTGCGGCCAACGGCGGCGACAGTCGCCTCCGGTGCACCCTCGTCGAGTACCGCCCGAACGGCCTCAACCGTGTCCCTGACGGTGCCCGGCACCGTCGCCTCGACCCCCTCGGCCACTAGGTCCGCCACCAGTTCCCGCACCGCCGCGTAGTCCCCAACAGTCGCAATGACCCGCCCACTCTCGTCTTGCTGCCTACTCGCTCGGTGCAGCAAAGCGTGCGCGCGGATGAGAGTGAGGATGGCGCTGAAATCCCGCCGTAGCCGCACCGCCACGGGCGGTATGGCCTCGGCCAGAGATCGGGAGAACGGAATGGTGACTCGGCACTCACCCGTTTCCAGCCACTCCTGTAGCGCATGCCACGCAGCATGGTTGGCTGTTCCCTCGTCCTCGTCGGCCAGCGCAAGCAGCACTCCGCGCGTCTGCTCCGGCGTGTCGGTGACTTGCATGGACAGCATTCGCGTCTCATTCTCTGGGTGCAGCCGAACAGCCGTGGTCGTGACGATTAGGCCGGTCGGCCCTTCGCGCTCGATCAGCCTGGGACGCAGGCCCTCGCTCGTCTTCTCGACAGTTTCGTAGCGGAGGCGGCCCTCGCTCAGCAGCGATCGCATCAGGTAGCTCGCGAAGTCGCCCTGCAATCCGGCAGCCTCATAGATCACCATCATGCGATGCGACAGCGGCTCCTCCGAGTAGGCGAGCGCGCGCTCCGACATCGCGCTCAGTGCGTAATAGGCACTGGGTGGGAAATAGTCCAGCACCCGCTCGACGAGATAGGACTTCCCGCCGGAGGAAGGACCCTTCACAGCGACAGACACAGGGCGCCCAAGCAGCCTGCTGGTAATGCAGAGATACAGGAGCCTGATCACGCGCGCCTCACCCGCCACTCCCGCTGAGGCCAGTTCCTCGGCGAAGTGGTCGAGTATGTTCGGCAGCTGTGCGAGGTCCTCACACAGCCCCCACGCCCACTGGCCGCGCTCTACCTTCTCGGCCTGCTCGCGTTCGGACCACGGCACGGACGCCGCCAGCGCCGCCTTGATCCGGTCCGCGAACGCTGCTGTGTTCTGCAGATGGAGCTCGCTGGGGTCCTTTGCCTCGCCGAGTGTGACCACCCGGACACGGTCGCGTATGCTGGAGGTGCTCAGCCACCTACGGACGGCCTCCCCGCCCTTGTCAGGCTCCACAACGACATAGATGGTCTCCATCCCCTCTAGGTGCTCGGCCCACTCCTCGCGCCAGACGGAGGCGCCGGGGAGCCCCAACGTCGGGACGTTGTATAGCCAGCACGTCTGTGTGTCGGACTCACCCTCGACTAGCAGGACGTGCCCTGCCTCTCTGGCATCAGCCAGGCGTTGCTGTCCGTAGAGGCACGGCTTCGCGCCGCTCCTCCAGCGAAACCGGGTGTCTCCGTCGAGCGACAGGCGAAAACGGACCGCGGTCTCGTTTCCCTGCTCGTCCATGTACGGAATCCGTAGGGCCGGCTGGCCCTGCAGGCGCATGTCCCTGATTCCGAGGCCGCGGAGGAAGTTGACTGGCAGCCGCTTCGCCTCAGCGTATTGCGCGAGTGTGAGGCCTTGGCTCCCGCCCCCAGGTTGCACGGTTGCAGTGGTATCGGGAGGAAGAGAGGTCCCCCCACTCCTCCGCGGCTTCGGCGACTCCTCGAATAGGTCTCGCAGCGTGAGGCCGAGCTTTCCGACGATGGCCTCGACTGCGCATCCCGCGAAGCACTTCACCAGGACCCGCCCGTCCTCGCCGACGGCAATGGAAAGGCTATTCTCTCCATCACGGTGCGCCGGACATCTTGCCGTCCACCCTCTCCCGCTGCGCCGCACCTTCTTCAGGCGGCCGAGGATCTGACCCACTGCCCCCCCGATCTGCCCCGCGTGCTTCGTCTGCTGGCTAGCCTTCTCACTTGACATCGCGTTCCGCTTCCTCACCATCGCCGCGTCCGCGGCTGGTGTCGAGCAACTCTGGATGATCGGCCAGGTATGCCCGAGCGATGACACGCGCCAGAATCCGCTCCACCCCTCGCCACTGTTCGGGCGACATGGGTTCTGACGAGATCCTCGTGATCAATCGCAGCGGTCGTCGCTTCTTGGCCATCCTTGTGCTGCTCCTCAAGACAAGAGCCCCCGGAGGCTGGCCCGGCACGGGTACCTCTCGGGGGCTCTTCTTGCGTCCCTTGTCTGGGACCGTTTCGGTCCCGTCTCCCGTGCCGGACACGTCTCACCCTATATGGCGACATGTCATCGGTGGGGAGGGTGAAGCTGGGTCCGAATACGTGGACGATGGCTCAGATGGCGCCGGAATGCCTCAAGGAGGCCAGAAAAAAAGTCGCCGGATTCTCACCGGCGACAACGACATGTCATCGGGAAGGCTGTGGGCGACTCAGTGCCCGATCCGCCTCAGCGCGAACCGAGTGTCATACCCGTTGACTTGGCGGTATGGCTTGAACGGATCGTCTTCGATGCCGAAGAATGCCTGGAGGTCCTTCCTCAGGCGCTCGATCCGCTTAGGCACGAGAAGGCTAAACTCCTGGCCATCTGCGACAAGGGCACCACGGTCTGCCAACAGCACCAGCAGATGCCACTGCTCCGTCAACCTATGGGGGTTCCGGGCGTACGCCATACCCATCTGCGCAGGTGAGGCCGGCTGCGTAACACTCCCGGCCGTAACCACGGCCTCATCGCCGTCCGCCGTGATCACAATGCTCACGCGCTCCCATGTCGACCCAGGAGGCGTCGGGAACTTCCGACCGGAGAAGACGGAACGCCCGAACCTCCGAGCCGCCTCCTCCTCGATGCAATCGCGGTCGAGGGTGAGCTGCCCCTCTTCGATTGCCAGAAGCCTCCCCATCGAAAGACAGACGCGCCCCGGCAACCAGTCCGGATGTGTGTCGGACAACGTCAGGACAAGTGCCCGCGAACACTGCTGCAGTCGGGAGTTAGCTGCGATGGCTTCATCGGCATCATCCCAGCTTGTGCCCCTCGCGAGGAAGGTATCGGCGCGGCCGGCCGTGAAGGTCACCCGCCCCAATGACCACACTCTACCCGGGACCAACTCCTCCACTGGCCCCCGGCCGGTCAGGCTCCCCTTCAGGTGCTGCGCCATCCCACCCAGATCCACCACCCACGTCCGCAGCCTCTCCAGCGGGACCTCGACACGCCCCATGTCCTCCCGCTCGGAACAGACAACGTAAGCCCGCGGCGACTCCTCTCCGTCGCCGACGAACTCAACATCCTCGATGCACGCTCGTTCGCAGCCACTGCATGTGACTGACGTGGCGAGCTCGCCCGGACGCAGCACGCCAGCAGAAGTCAGCGACTCCAGCGCTCCGGGCTCCCACCCATTCACATCGTCAGTGAGGAATGCAGTACTGCGCATCCCCTCCGCGCTGCGGAGGATCATCGTCAGAGCGGTCTGAGACATCGATGCTCCATCGCTTCAGGCACTTCCTGGCGGTCTCGTGCCTGGGGTCAAGATTGTGCTTCAGCGAGCACGAATCGGGTGAGGACACCGAGAAGCTGAGCACCGGTCTGCGGTTCCTCGCGTCGGGACGAAACACCATTCGCAGCCCCGCGCCCTGAACGGTGAGCAGGTCTCTCAGAATCCGGTCGCCAGCCAGCACATCGTCGAGTAGGTCGTAGATCGACTTGGGATGATCCCTTGCGCCAGCCTCTAGGGTCATCCGCTTGGTATGTTGGCCCATGATGTTCAGGCGGAGGCGCCTCACGCGCACTTCCGCCACGCCGTCCTCTGGCTCCGTGACGAACGGGAAGTCGCGGTCCAGCAAGCCGTCTAGCTCATAGACTATCCCTGCATCGTCTGCCTCACGCAGTTCTACTCCCAGGATGGCCCTGCCAAACAGCCGCTGCAGCTCGACCGCTGTCCGCCTTCCGCCGCGGGCGAACAAGTCCAGGGAGTGCTCTTCGCCGCAGTATACGAAGACCACCTCGAATGCAGGCCGTTGCGTTCTCAGCTCCAATTCGCCCTGTTCGTCATAGACGAGCACCCCCGCCGGATAGTCCTCGGGATAGGCGAACCAGTACAGGCGGCTGCCGCGCTCGTAATGATCGATGTGACACTGCTGGCCCCTGCCCTCTTTCTCCCGGTAGTAGCCGGAGATGGCACCCTCCAGTCGCTTCGTGTCTTCGTCGCCCACGAGCGGCGTCGCCGGCGGGAGTCCCTTGCGTTTCTGCCAGCTCTGGCTTGGGAGGTTATCGGAATGGTGGAAGCGCCTGGCCACGCCGAACACGTCGGGGTAGTTCAGGAACACACCGAATGACGCCTCCAGGAGGGTCTCGGAGTTCTCCACCAGAGGCGCCAAGTCCACGCCATGGTGGCGGAAATGGCCTTCCTCAATCAATGTCCTCGCCCCGCCCTCATCCGCCATGTCCAGGATATCGCGGAAGTCGCGGACGATCTCAGCCTTCACATCATCCGGAGCTTTGTCGATGGCCTGGTAGATGGGGTCCACCTTCTTCTCTTCCAGGTGGTCCCATGACAGGTCGGTTCCTACCCCCCTACCTCTCAGGTAGCTCCGCAGCAGAGCGTTCGGCGCCTGCCTCAGGAACGACTTCGGGGAGTAATGCCGGGCCATAGTCTTCCCTCCAACCAAGCATTATAGCACGACACGCTTTGGAGAGTCGCCGGAAGAACCCCGAAAGGATAGGCCTTTCTTTGGGCGAAGACGAAACTCACAATGGGACAGCGAAAGAGTCTGCCATCCGTCGCCACTGTGCTATCCCTTTCCAGCTGAGCAGGTTCTGAGAAGAAGTGATTTCCGCTATCCCTGACTGCCAGTCGGTCATGGCTGGCAGCATGTCGGTCAGTCCGGAAGGGGAGCAATAGCGATGAGCCAGCGAGACCCACTGCCGAGCCCAACCCCGCGCGCCTACACCCTCCGCCTCTCCACGCCAGACGCCGACAATGGAGCCTGGCGCGAGAGATTGTGGAAGACTCACGAGGTCGTCAACTCTGGCGCCGAGGCGTTCGGAGACTGGCTGCTAAGCCTTCGCGGCGGGTTGGATCATCGTCTGGTCGCCGTGAAGGTCAGAGTTGGAAGAGGAGCCAGCAAGACGGAGCGGGAGCCAACAGAGGACGAACGGAGAGAACGCCGCATCGTGCTCGCGCTTTGCTGGCTCTCCGTGGAGTCGAAGAAGGGCGCGCCGCAGGGCCGAGTCGTCGAAGACCCCGTTGACGCGTTGAAGCGAATCCTTGGGCAGCGTGGGCTGTCCGAGGCAGATGCCGAGCAGTGGGTCTTCGATTGCAGGGATTCGCTGTCTGCGACAATTCGAGACGACGCAACCTGGGTCGACCGCAGCGCGGCATTCGACGAGACGGTCCAGCGCCTCGGGAGTTCGCTTACTCGCGAGCATGCGGAACAGGTCATTATCGAATTCTTCGGCGACATTCATGACTACCTGGCGTTGCCCAAGAACATGGAGGAAGATGGCGTCACATCGCCTCGGGGCGGGTCGGGAAAGGAGTTTCGCACGCAGGCTCGCTCGTGGCTCAGTGAGAACTGGGGGGCCGGCCAGAAGGGTGATAAGGCACAGATCGTGGACGCGCTTCGCAAGTGTTCCCGGTGCATCGCCCAGGAGAAGCCCAGCACTGGTTCAGACCTCTTGCGCGTTCTCGTCCGGTCGTTGGGGGGTAGCCCCGAAGAGACACTACGATTCGATGAGTTGCGCAAACTTGTTGGCTGGAGAACAGGTCGACGGTCAACAGGAGCCTTCGCGTTGCAGCGCACCGTGGACATGGATCGGCTTTCGGAGTCTGACCTGGAGAGCCTTGAAGCGAAGCTTACGGTCGAGATTGATGCGAAGTCACCAGAGGCATCCCGTTCCGTTCCACAGTGGGTCGAATCAATGCGGACCGCAGTGGAGCGTGAAGTCGGGATGCCTTTCCGTTCCACAAGGGATCTCATAGGCGAGTTCGGCGTCATGCTCGACCACGCCGCCCGTCGTGTCTCCGCCACCCACTCGTGGATCAAGCGGGCGGAGGCCGAGCGACGGAAGTTTGAGGGGGATGCGGCGAAGCTTGCACAGATCCCCGAGGAAGCACGACAGTGGCTCGACCAGTTCTGCGAAGATCGTTCCCAGGAACTCAATGCGCTGGAGCCCTATCGCATCCGCCGGCGAGCTGTGGAAGGTTGGGAGTCGGTGGTTCGCACATGGGCGAAGGCGGACTGCAAGGCGGAAGGGGACCGCGTCAAAGCTGTTCGCGCCCTTCAACCCGAAATCGAGAAGTTCGGAGACGCTGCGCTCTTCGAAGCGCTGGCGGCCGAAGACGCCCTCTGTGTCTGGCTTCTGGACGGGAAGGCAACCCCCCGGCCCCTGCTTGACTACTCTGCCGCGACGGATGCCCAGTACAGAAAGCGTCGCTTCAAGGTGCCCGCCTACCGCCATCCGGATGCCCTGCTGCACCCCGTCTTCTGCGACTTCGGAGAATCTCGCTGGACTATTGAGTTCTCCGCCCACAGAGCTTTGGGCAGGCGGCGGAAGGCGCAGCAGTTGGTGGACAATAAGACCGTCGCACTGCAGAAGGCACAGGAGCGTCTCCGGAAGGCGAAGGCCGAGAGCAGCAGATCGCGTGCTGAAGAGAAGGTGCGCGCGGCCGAGCATGCTCTGGAAGCGGCGCGGAAGAAGCTCGCCTTCCTCCAATACCGGCGCGCTTTGGCTGTATGCCTCTGGACAGGTAAAGGCGTTGAATCTACCTCGTTACGCTGGCACTCGAAGAGGTTTGCCAAGGACTTCGCAATTGGCTCATCTCCTGAGGATGGGGCCAGCACAGGCGTTCCCGTTGCACGGGCCGACAGGCTCGGCCGGGCGAGCGCCAACGTGCCCCGAGGCGCCTCTGTGACTATCTCCGGTGTCTTTGAGCAGAAGGAGTGGAATGGCCGCCTGCAGGCGCCGCGCGATGCCCTCAACGCCATCGCGAAGGTCCGCGACGATGAGACGCTGCCCGCGGCTGATCGCAGCAGGCGTGTCCAACAGATGCTCTCACGTCTCCCATGGTTCGTCACTTTCTCTGCCCGTCTCGTGCCACAGGGACCCTGGTTGGACTATGCGTCTGAGCACAGCGCGCTGGGGCTGCGCGTCGACCCTAAGTACTGGCCGCACGCGGAGGAGAACAGGCAGAGAAAGGGAATGGCGAGGCTCATCCTGTCTCGCCTCCCCAGCCTGCGTGTGCTCTCGGTCGACCTCGGCCACCGCTATGCTGCCGCCTGTGCCGTGTGGGAAACACTCTCCGCTCAGGAGATGCAGCGCATATGCCGAGAAATGGGCAGCGCGCCGCCCTCGCCAGATGACCTTTACCTCCATCTCCGACGCGCAGACGGAAACGGTAAGCAGCGGACAACCGTATACCGTCGTATCGGACCGGACACACTGCCCGATGGTGGGCAACACCCGGCGCCTTGGGCACGCCTGGATCGGCAATTCCTCATCAAGCTCCAGGGCGAGGACGAGAGCGCTCGGAAGGCTAGCGATTCGGAGATTGCCGTGGTCAAGAAGTTCGAGGCGGATCTCGGTCGCCCAGCCATGCAGCGGCGAAGTCTCCGGGTCGACGACCTGATGTCGGCGGCCGTCAGAACTGCGCGACTTGCACTCAGACGTCATGGCGACCGTGCCCGCATAGCCTTCAATCTCATCGCTGACCGAAGATTCCGACCCGGCGGAGCCGAGGAACCTCTCACCGATGAAACGCGCGTGGACCTCCTCGCAGATACACTGGCGACGTGGCACGGTCTCTTCAGCGGCGGACAGTGCCACGATGAACGGGCGGAAGAGCAATGGAATGAGCACATCGCTCCCCTTCTGGCTTCCTCGGGCGCGAGTCTTTCCGTGCCCTCAGATGGCGACGCCGTTGCGGCCACGCCAGCAAGGAGGCGCCGGAAGGAAGTCAGAGGGAAGCTAGTACCCGCAGCCATGGAGCTCGCAAGACGAGACTTGTCCCAACTGAGTGTCCTATGGGTCGCGCGCTGGCATCAGGACGACGAGTCTTGGCGTGCGCGCCTCCGGTGGCTGAGGGACTGGATCTTGCCGCGGGGAGCCAAAGCGGACTCCGGTGCCATTCGCCACGTAGGAGGTCTCTCGGTCACGCGGCTCGCCACAATCAGATCTCTCTGGCAGCTCCAGAAGGCCTATCGCACTCAGCCCGAGCCTGAGGACCCGAGGAAGAACGTTCCCAAGAAAGGTGACACCTCTCTCGATGACTTCGGCCGGACGATCCTGGATGATTTGGAGCATTTGCGGGAGAACAGAGTCAAACAGCTGGCGAGCCGCATCTGTGAGGCCGCTCTCGGGGTCGGCGTGGAACAACCCAATGGCGGTGCCAAGGACCCCAAGCGGCCACAGGAGCGCCGATTCTCCCCCTGCCAGGCGGTCGTGATCGAGAACCTGACACGCTATCGCCCGGAAGAGACCAGAACGCGCCGGGAGAACCGTCAACTCCTGAACTGGTCTGCCGGCAAGGTCAAGCAGTATCTCAGCGAAGCCTGTGAATTGCACGGCCTCCACCTCCGCGAGGTATCCGCCGCCTATACCTCCCGCCAGGACTCGCGCACGGGTGCTCCGGGCATCCGCTGCCAGGACATCCCGGTGGTTGACTTCGTGCGTGAGAACGGTCCGTGTTGGGGGCGGCTCCGGTCCGCTCAACAGAGCAGCGGAGGCACGGCTGAAGACCAGCTGCTGCTGGCGCTGTACGAGCGGTGGAGTGAAAAGGAGCGCACGTGGCGTGACCAGAGCGGGAACGTCTGGGCAATGGACGGCGAGGGTCGCTGGGTAGCGCGCAATGGTACTCAACTGCCTCAGGGCAGTGGTCTAACTCCCCACCCGATACGAGTACCGCAACGAGGCGGTGATATCTTCGTGTCCGCCGCCCCGAGGTCTCCCGCTGCCAACGGAATCCAGGCCGATCTCAATGCCGCGGCAAACATTGGGCTGTGGGCGCTCCTCGATCCAGACTGGGAGGGTCGCTGGTGGCGCCTCCCCTGCAGTGCGATGGACCTCAAACCCGTCAAGGGGAGTGTGAACGGAAGCGCTGTGATCCATCTCGATGCCCCACTGAAGGCGGCCGCGACGAAAGGCGCTGCCAAGAAGGATGTGGTCAACTTATGGCGCGACATCTCGGTACGCTCGCTCACGGAGGGAGTGTGGCGAGGATATGATGCCTACTGGAACCTAGCGAGATATCGAGTCGTTCAGACGCTTCGCCCACAAGTTGGTATTGGCTCCGACGAATGACCGACGAGTTGCTGTGGCCGGCCCGCCACATCGCCGAGTATGCCTACTGCCCGCGCCTCTTCTACCTGATGCAGGTGGAGGGGATATTCATCCCCAGCGCGGACACCGAGAGAGGTGCCGCCGTCCACAAGAGGGTGGACCAGGCGAGTGCCCTGCCCGTCGATGACGGGACAGAGGACGGGGAGTCCGACCGACCCAAGGCTGTTCGCAGCCTCGCGCTGACGAGCGAAAAGCTGCACCTGACGGCCACTCTAGATATCGCTGAGATTGTCGGCGAGCGCGCCGTCCCGGTGGAATACCGCAAAGGTCGACCCAAACGCGTAACACGGGCATCGCCTCCCAGTGACCCAGACGAGACAGATCCTGAGCCCCTGTCCGACGTGGAGCCGTGGCCGACCGACCGTGTGCAGCTTGGGTTGCAGGCCCTGCTGCTGGAGGAAGCTGGGTACAGAGTATCCGAAGCGATCCTGTACTACGCAGCCGAGAAGCGTCGGCTCAGAATCCAAGTAGACTCCGATCTCAAGTCTGAGGCATTGCAGACACTCGCGGCCGCTGTGGACTGCGCACGAAGTGAGCGTCCGCTGCCCCTACTCAATGACCCTCGATGTCCTCGGTGCTCTCTCCAGCCGGTATGTCTGCCAGACGAGGTCAATCAGCAGCGTCTCACAGGGATCGCTGCCGACCTTACTCCGCGGAGGATATGGCCTCCGCGCGATGATGGTATTCACGTTGTCGCCCAGCAGGATGGTGCGAGAATCGGCATACGGGGTTCCTCCATGAGGGTCACAGATCGCGACGGTGCAACCGTGAAGGAGATTCCACTGGCGAATGTAGAAAGCCTCGCTCTGCTGGGGTCGGTGCAGGTTTCCACGCAGTCTGTGCATGCTCTTGCGGATCGAGGCATCCCCGTCGCATTCCTGTCTGCGGCGGGCCGACTGGTGGCAATGATAGACCCCCTCGATTCCGTGAGTTCGCATGTGAGGCGGGCACAGGTGACGCGCTTTGGAGACCCCGCCGTCTGCCGGGAGCTGGCCCGGGCCCTCGTTGCGGCGAAGATCATAAACCAGCGCACCCTTCTAATGCGCAACCACGCTTCTCTGCCTCCAGGCGTTGCTGACGACCTGGCAACCGAGGCCAACCGCGCACTGACGGCGAGTTCTCTCGATGTAGTCCGAGGTCACGAAGGTCAGGCCGCAGCACTGTACTTCGGCCATTTCGCGGGAATGTTCGAGGGAGAGCTCGCACGGGAGTTCGACGCGAACGGGCGCCAGCGTAGACCACCGCCCGATCCAGTCAATGCTTGCCTCTCTTTCGGCTACTCTATGCTGACGCACGAGTGTGTCGCCGCATTGCGTCTCGCCCGCCTTGAGCCTTCGATTGGCGCCTTTCATGTATCCCGGCCCGGGCGCCCCGCCTTGGCGCTTGACCTTATGGAACCCTTTCGCCCGTTGATCGCGGAATCCGTGGCGATTATGGCGTTCAATCGCGGAGAGCTTCGAGAGGGGCACTATCATCGGACCTCGGCCGGATGCGCGTTGAGCGCTGCAGGGCGGAGAGCGTTCTTCGCTGTCTATGGACGCAGAATGAGTACCGAGATCACACACCCGGTCTTCAAGTATCGTCTCAGCTACCGTCGGATGCTCATGCTTCACGCGCGCATGATCGCGGCCTGGCTCATCGGTGATGTGTCATCCCTCAGCTTCTTGACCACCAGGTAAGATAAGGAAGCCGTGGTGCGCAGATGCTATCTAGTCTGTTATGATATCCGCGACCCCAAGCGCCTGCGACGTGTCTTTGAGACGCTCAAAGGATACGGGGAGCACTGGCAGTTCTCGATATTCTTCTGTCGCTTGAAGGACATCGACCGCGTCCGGATGCAGTCGGCCCTCGAATCCGTGATGAACCTGAAGAAAGATCAGACGGTCATCATAGACATGGGCGGGAGTGAGCAGGCAGCGAGGGACGCAGTTGTGGTGCTAGGGACCCCGCTCCCGGAGCAAGACGATGGAATGGTTGTGGTCTGACTTGACTCCCGCTAAGCGAGAGAGTATAATCCTGCCGCCTCTATAGGAGGCAATAACCCCACGGAATGTGTCTCCCCCTTCAATGTGGCTTGGCACCGTGGAGCCGTTCGGATTTGCGTCATGGCTCTTTGGCAAACCGGTGCGAGCACATCCGTGTCGCAAGGGTCCCCTGGCCGCGCTCGCAGAACCGCAGAGGCATCTTCCTGGGGAGCTGGATCAATGATACTACGTTGGGGCGCTGAGGTCTGCAGTAGTATCTGGGGGCGCTCGTGGACTCGCCGCGAGCATCGCCCAGGACGTGCTCCAAAGCCTCATTGAGAGGGGCCCCCGCAGAGGCCGACGCGAACCCGAAGGGCTGACACCTTATTCCCGCGCCAACTCTACGATGGCCCGCCCCCCCGCAGAGGCCGACGCGAACCCGAAGGGCTGACACGTATGTTGCTACAGCGGCCGATATAGCGTGGAAACCCCGCAGAGGCCGACGCGAACCCGAAGGGCTGACACAAGGGACAGCTCAAAGTCCTGCAGGGTCCTGGCTGCCCGCAGAGGCCGACGCGAACCCGAAGGGCTGACACTGGCAGATGGTGGAATCGAAGACGGCGCCGGAGCCCCCGCAGAGGCCGACGCGAACCCGAAGGGCTGACACGCCTGGGCCTACGGAGAGCTGATCCGGCGCCTCGACCCGCAGAGGCCGACGCGAACCCGAAGGGCTGACACGAGCATCGGCTGGTTTCCAGTGCTGTTCCGCTCACCCCGCAGAGGCCGACGCGAACCCGAAGGGCTGACACGCCGTGCCCCGCACAATCCCTGGTGTCCGCTTGACCCCGCAGAGGCCGACGCGAACCCGAAGGGCTGACACGCCAACCCATCATCTGCCACCAGGATCTCCTTTCCCCGCAGAGGCCGACGCGAACCCGAAGGGCTGACACTTCGGCGAGGACCACAAGGGTACGCCCGCCCAGGACCCGCAGAGGCCGACGCGAACCCGAAGGGCTGACACTAGGGGAGGTGACGCGATGATCCAACCAAGCACAACCCGCAGAGGCCGACGCGAACCCGAAGGGCTGACACGAGTGGTATCTGTGGCTGCGGCGGGAGCGGATGTGCCCCGCAGAGGCCGACGCGAACCCGAAGGGCTGACACTTTCGTGGCCCCCTCCAGCCATCGGAGCACGGGGCCCCGCAGAGGCCGACGCGAACCCGAAGGGCTGACACACGAACTGGAAGGCCACTGGCGACCCGGATGCCGGACCCGCAGAGGCCGACGCGAACCCGAAGGGCTGACACCAGTGGATAGATACTACCACATCGGGCTTGTTCCAGCCCGCAGAGGCCGACGCGAACCCGAAGGGCTGACACCGAGAGAGGGAGAGCGATGGGAAGCGGGATTGAGGCCCGCAGAGGCCGACGCGAACCCGAAGGGCTGACACACGCGTTATCCCTCGATTGTCGGTTGCGGACGGGCCCGCAGAGGCCGACGCGAACCCGAAGGGCTGACACAGCTCCTTCTGGTCTGCCAGTATCAGCTCCACCAACCCACAGAGGCCGACGCGAACCCGAAGGGCTGACACGCCAACCCATCCCTATCTTCCACTGGACTCTCCTCCCGCAGAGGCCGACGCGAACCCGAAGGGCTGATCAGAGGACCGGCGGCAGAGGTTGTGGAACCTAAGGGGCGACGCCACAGAGGCAGCCGGCGAGGGGATGTGTAGTGAGCGACATCAAGGTCTTCCGAATCGACGGCGACGCAGTCTCCGAACTCCCGGGCCAGTCCATGGCCGTCGAGAAGTCCCTGCAGACCATCATCGAGCGCCACCTCGACACCTTCCTCGGCGTCCGCTTCCTAGCCTCCGAGCACTCCACCGGCGGCACTCACGGTGGCCGCATCGACACCCTCGGCCTCGACGAGAATAGCTGCCCCGTCATTATCGAGTACAAGCGGGCCCTCAACGAGAACGTCATCAACCAGGGCCTCTTCTACCTCGACTGGATGCTCAGCTACAAAGCGGCGTTCCAGCTTCTTGTCATGGAGCGCCTGGGAAACGAAGCTGCCGAGGGCATAGACTGGAGCGGCCCTCGCCTCCTCTGCATAGCCGGCGACTTCACCAAGTACGACGTACATGCTGTCCAGCAGATCGACCGCAACATCGACCTCATCCGCTACCGCCGCTACGGCGATGGCCTTCTCGTCTTCGAGCTCGTGAACGCCACCAGTGCCCCACCGATTGAGACTGAGGAGGCTGGCGAGACCCACTACACGACAGTGAGTGAGCACTTCGACCGCGCCAGTGACGAGTTGAAGGACCGCTTCGAGGCCCTCAAGGCCTTCTTCCTTGCCCTCGGCGACGACGTCCAGATGAAGACGTTGAAGTACTACTTCGCCTTCAAACGACTGAGGAACTTCGCCATCGTCGAGATCCGCCCGCAGTCTGGCGCATTGGTCGTCTCTTCCAAAGCGAACCTTGACGAGGCCGACCTAGTGGACGGCTTCACCCGCGATATTCACGGGGTCGGCCCCTACGACACCTGCGACCTTGAGATCACCATCACCTCCGACGCCGACCTCGAGAAGGCAAAGCCACTTCTCGTGAAGAGCTATGAGGCGAGCTAGCAGGCTTGCAGATCGGAGGATCTGCGGACCGCACTGGACCGCTTCATGCGGAGGCCGAACGGCCGCTGCAACGTTCGCTGCGGGAGGCGTCGGCCTCTCCGAGGGCAGGAACATGCTCTGCCTCCCTGCTATCAACAACGAGGCGATAGCGAAGTTGCTCGGGTACGGCTGTGCGAACCAGAATGAGCTGCCGCAGCAGTTGGCGGCCTTTCCCCGGGGGCGGGGGCAGATTGATGCCATCAGGGCCGGCACTCGGCTTACACACACCACGGGACTCATGGCTGGCTGCAGGCCTGCCGATGCGCTCCATCTCCGCCGAGGCCTCCAGAGCCACCGGAGAGCGGGTCATGCAAGCTCACCCACGAGCAGGCGACTGCACTGGCTCGCGAAGTGTGAGACATCCACAGAGGGGCTCCGGCTGGGTCCGCGGCAGGCCCGAGCAACGGGGGAGGCGCGGGAGGGTGGGGCAACACACCGTCGAAGAGGGAGATACGTTCTCACAGGGGGGCCGAGTTGAAGCCGAAGGAACTAGACTGCCGCCAGACCGGTTGTGCTAACCCATGGATGAGTGGCGCCTCGCTGTTGGATCCGGACATGCTACGCGAGACGGTGAAGGCAGGTCTAGGCGCGCTCTGTGCCGAGGTCGCGGCGGATGGTGCGGAGGTCTGGTTGGGTGCACACGGCTCGCCCTCCCCGGAGCTGTTAGCTTCCGTCCACACGTTGCCTCAAGCGCCTGAGCTGCTTCGCAGCGCAGCAGTTGGCTGGCTCCGCACGTCGTTCGGTTCATACATGACGCAGCCAAGAATGCTCTTGATGTCAGGTTCGAAGTCGTCGGAGCTAGCGGCTTACCCTGTCTGCACAGCCGCGGGAATGCCTGCCGGATGCTTGCTGCTCTGCTGGAGCGAGACAGGTGCGCGCCCTCGCGAGGAGAATCTGGCCCAGCCACTCGCCGTGGCCAGCGCGTCGGTCGGAGGGCTGTTGGAGCAACACAGGCTCTCGATAGGCATCTCTGCTCTGTCTGAACCCGGTCCTTTGTTCGCTGACGACCTGTTCCGGTGGGCCGCGAATATGGCTGCCAGGGTCGTGCATGCCCCTTACGTCATTGTCTGGGAGTACGACGCGGACAAGGATATGCTTGTGAGAGCGCGCTCGAACAGCGCGGCAGTACCTTCGACCCTCGACATCCCTTTGGGTGCTGGCATTATCGGAACGGTAGCGCAAGCCAATGCCTACGGTACGGTTGACATGAATGCAGACGATTCGCTCACTCCGGACCTTATGGATGAACTCGGTCTGACCCGGATTTGCTGGTGTTGGGTGGAGCACAGGGGTGACCGTCGAGCGCTCGTGGCAGTCTACAGCTGCGGGGTATTGCCGTTCTCACCGACAGAGGAACTGCTTGTCCGGGCCGCAGCAAGCAGACTTACAGTCTTGCTCGCCGGAGAACGTTCCCTCGTGGAGCTGGCGGCGTTCAGAGACCGAGTGGAGCGCCGCGCCGGAGCGGTGCTGGCCGGACTCCGAGCAATGGAAATCGCCCATGACATCGCAATGCACATGCATTCGGTGAACTCCTGGGTGGGGTGGATATGTGAGGACCTCGTGCCCCAACGGAAGCAGGAGCGACCTGAGAACAAGGCTGCTCTGGATGACTTCAAGGGGGCACTTGAGATCCTAACCGACCTGTCGAAAACATTGACCCGACTTGCCAAGTCACAAGCTCCTCTCCGGCGGAAGCGTCAGCCACTGGCGCCGATTCTCGATGTCGTGCAGAGTATGCATGAGTCCGAGCTCAAGAAGGACAGGGTGCAGTTGTCGATAACGGACGACACCGAAGATGTGCCTGTCTACTGCGATGCCGACAGAATCCAGCAGGTGGTGAGCAACCTGATTGCGAACGCACACTACGCCCTCAAGGGTCAGAAGGGCAAACGGGAGATAAGCATCCGCGCAGCAGTGGCAGGCAGCAGTCTGGTGCGCATCTCTGTGCTGGATTCAGGTCCGGGAATAGTGCAGGAAGACGTGGAGTCGATCTTCGAGATCGGGGTAAGCACCAAGCCTCCTGACCAGGGAGCCGGCTTCGGGCTCTACTTGGTGAAGTCGGTCGTGGAAAGGCACGGCGGATCCGTCAGGGCGAAATCGGTGCGACCGCACGGAGCACGCTTCGAGATCCTGCTGCCCGTCGAGAACAGCTAGTGAAAGGGAGATCTGTGCCAAATTCGAGAGCTGTGATGATTGATGACCAAGCCAGGGACTACAGGCAGTGGAGCAAGGAGCTGTCTAAGCGTGGAGTAGCAGTCGAGGCAACCTCCGATATCAAAGAGTGTCTGTCTTGGATCCGCGATGGCGACTTCGATCTGGCGATAGTTGATCTGGAGATGCCTGGAACAGACGGGATCGAGGCGATCCGCGCCATTCACGAGATTGACCCTTCAATGCCCATCGTTGTGCTTTCCGCATACCACCATCTGGATAAGTGGAAGACGGCACTTGATGACCTCGCTGAGGGCATAAGCTTCGCCTGTATGGAGAAGCCCTTCCCGCCGACTACAAGCGAGTCCTTCGATAAGGTGGTCATGGAGCCCATTCGGGAGCTGCTCGCCGAGGGCGTTCACCGCATGAGGCGTCGACCGGGCGTGACTGCGGAGGCATGGGACGAGGCGCGGGCCCAGCCGTTCGAGGTCGAGTTGGAGAGCTACCTGACGTTGAGTCTGGAGCAGAAGGCGGAGCTTCAGTGCATAGCCAGACGACAGCTCGGCGAGAAGCTGATCGAGATGCTCGACGCCGAGAAGGCGCAGTGGGTGCTCATTTGCGGCGATCCCGAGAAGCCCGTGAGGATCTCGAAGCACCGCTCACACATGCCAACGGACGAGGAGAAGCTGCGGATCGGTCGACGGCACAATCGGGTACCGTATCTGTTCCAAAGGCCTGTTTCTGTCGAGGAGCTGACGTTCAAGAAATGGCAGGCGGTGGGCGAAAGGGACTGGTATCCGACCATCGGCATGTACTTTCCCGTCGAAGGGAAGAAGCCCGAGGAGAACACGATAGCGCTGCACTTCGACACGGGTAGTCCACTGACCTACGTTAGCTATGAGAAGCTCCAACGGCTGGGGGCGATCGCGTCAGGCCTCTGGCCGGCATCCGGTGTCCTGAACCTGAATCCGCAGTATGAGTACACGTTCTTCGACGTGACCCCGAACGCTATCTGCACGGACGGTAAGGCAACATGTAGCATCAGGCCGTTGATGCAGGCGGTAGTCAACTGGCACTTGTTCCCGATAGCCACAAACTACCCGGGGAGGGTCGGTCTAGCCGGCAGGTCTCTGCTGTCCGATTGCGGGCTGACAGTCGTACTGGACGGAAAGGCGAAGCGCACCCGCCTGCAGGAATGACAGTCCTACGATAAGAGGGCCAGTAGATGGATGCAACCCAGAGTACATTCCTCGGTGGGGTCGTGGGTTTTGCCGCATATGAGGCTATCCGGCTGTTCCGCATAGTGAGAGACACGACCAGTGATCGCCCGCCATGGAGACCGGAATACACGCGGCTGTACATCGTCCTCCTTCCCTGCCTTGCCGTGTTGTCTGGAGCGATCGCGCTCATGTTCGAGGTGACCTCGATGACGAAGGCGGTGGCGATTGGCTACCTGGCCCCCAGCGGCCTTGGCAGCTTGCTGGGACGTGCTGGCGAAGTCGGGTCGGCCACTGCTACTGTCGGGATCACTGAAGAGATCAAGTCGCGCAGGCTGGGACGCCTTGCTACCTTGCGCCGTGCCCTCCGCGACTACTTCTCGTGAAACATCTGCTCCGTGCGTGTCCATGCTCCTTTGGGCGGCATGGGCGGCTGTTCGTCAACAGCGGCGAGGAAGCCCGAGCGCGCTGGGTTTGGTGCGATCTCTCCGCGCTGAACTAGGAGAGAAGAGTACGGCCGACCCGGTCACTTCTCCCCCCGATGCCTGAAGACCTCCTGCCTTGCCATCGTTCCATCCGGCACCGTACCATCGCAACAGTCCCCAAAGTCCTTTTTGTTCTGGCGGAATGTGGAGGGGTATTTGTCTACTCCGCGATGCCGAACCGCCACACCGCCCTTCGCCCATGGGGGTTCCCGCGTCGCCGCATTCCTCACGCCTTTTTGGATACTCCGACTGCGGAGTGGGATACATACATACCCGTGGCCGCGAACCTGGGCCCGTCAACCAAGGGGGTGGGGGTGGGGCCGATGGCTGTCTGACGATGAGGCCGCCACGTACAGGGGCCCTGCCCGGCCGCCAGGTGACAGCTGTCCCCCAGGCGACGCCGTCCCCACTTCCGCACTAGCGACGGGTGACTGCCGGGTGGGGAGGGTTCCCTGTCTTCCGCCCGGCCGGAGAATGTCGCCTTCCGCCGCATCCCAGATGTCCCCGCGCCAGCGGGACACAGACCGCCTGGGCGTTCGTGGCGGGTTTGCTGTCTCCGAGGCCCGGGTAGAAAGAGGATGACCGCTATCGGCGGCCGCGCCGTGGCGGCGTGGACACCACCGGGGGGAGGGCAGAAGGGTGAGCACATGCCTGACTTGAGCGTTTACTCGGAAGCCGCGGCGCTGTACCGGCCAGCGAAGGTGAAGCTCCTGTGGATCGGGGAGTCCCCACCACGGGTGCAGGAGGGAGAGGAGCCGCGGTACTTCTACTTCGAGACCCTTAGTGGCCGCGATTCGTTCTTCCGGGAAGTGGTCAAGGCGATGTTCGGATGGGGAGCTGTCCCTGGGACAGGCAGGAGCAAGGTGAACGCTCTACGCCGTTTCCGCGATGCAGGCGCATTCCTCATCGACCTGTGCAATGCCCCTGGGTATGCATCCTTCAGCGATTGGTGGCCGATTGTTCAGCAGGAGATCGTGGACCTGAATCCAGAGACTATACTCGCGGCCGGCGCATCGGTGTGCCGGTTCGCCTACCCCCGTCTGTATGAGATGGGATTGGGCGACCGATTGCTCACAACAGAGATCGTCCCCTTTCCTGGGAACGGTTGGCAGAGCGAGTTCCATGCAATCGTGGACCCACTGGTACGCCCGTTGACGCGGTACAATCAGGCCCCGACACACGCGACCGGACCCGGGAGAAGCTGATGGGGAAGTACGATCCTCTAGGAGAGTATCTGGCCCGTCAACGACAGTCGCCGGTCGTGCTCTCATTCGAGCGAATGGAGGGCATTATCGACGCGGGACTCCCATGCTCAGCCGATCGGCATCGGGCGTTTTGGGCCAACAACAGGAGGGGGCACGTCCATGCCTCTGCGTGGCTTGATGCCGGATGGAAGGTCCAAGGGGTGGATCTGACGAGGAAGATCGTCACGTTTACCCGCTGATGTCGCAGGCTCCCAACCCTCCTTCTGTCCCACTCCCCCTGACGCTCTACGCGGTACGGACTGAGCTGAGCGCGCCTACTGCACCATCTCACGTGCTCCCGTGACCGGGGGCCAATCCTGCCCGGACGCCGGCAGACTTCGCCCTGGCTGCGTGGTAGCATCCCTGCCTGCGGGGATGCTACTCCAGCCCCTCGATCTTCTCCCCTGCCTCACCAGCACCCCCGCCTTACTCGCGCACTAGCCTGAGCGCCTGCGGCCGTCTTCCCCGGCCGTTCACAAGCGCAAACTGCCGGACCAACACCACGATACTTCCCAACGCTCCGACGCGGGCCCCGGTGTCGAACCGGCGAATGAGTCGCCTTGGTCTCAAGGAAGTCGCTTCGAGTCGAGGTTGCAGGGCTGCAGATCCGAGAGGATGGGTGCTACTGCCGCCTGCCCTGCCTCGACAGGCTCCAGCGCCTCACCAGCACCGCCGCCAGCGCCTTGTGAATAGCGTTGTAGCAGGCCCCCGCTACCATGATTAGAGAAGAACCGTCCCCCTCAGGGGCGGCTCTTTTTTGTGTGTATCGGGCGCTATCGTTACGTAGTCGAAGAGAAGACTATCCGTCTGAAGGGCTCTCAGATCCCTCTACGCCCGAACCCGTGGTCGGGGGTTCGTATCGGGTTCCACCACCGGGATTGGCACGGGTTCGCCGCTAAGCGACGGCACCGCGTAGAAGTAGGCCGTTCCGGTCCGCGTCTGGGGGTCAAACTCGATATTCCGCAGGAATGCCCGGATGAAGGCGCGCTTCTCGTCGACGGTCCCAAAGGCCGCCACCCGGTCCACCTGCCGCGCCAGCGCCAGGGCGGCCTGAGCGAGCTCCGCCGCCTGGCACTCGCGCCCCTGCTGCTCCAGTCCCAGCAGTCTTGCCCATCCCGCCCACCGGCTACTGAGTAACACCGCCTTCATTGCCAGACAGATCGAAGTCCCAGCGGCTTCCACGTGGGTTCACCCTCCAGAGAAGTGGAGTGCCCACGATGCAGCAGAGAGCCTCGTCAGAGCAAGGCTAGGGCGGTTTCACGGCGAAATAACCACTTCACTTGGCCGCGACGTCTTGCCTCGCAGACGCTTGCGCTCCATGCTTGCTGAGCTCGTAGTGGCCGGGGAGACAGATATTCACCGCGCTGGAGGTGGCACAGACATACATGAAGACTCCCAACATCCTGTGGATCTGCAC
>SDBT01004072.1_pt1 | contig 24933 bp, 55 predicted proteins | sample 2277101 | NCBI WGS metagenome assembly SDBT01 (sample SAMN10404973, study PRJNA504765) | marine sediment metagenome | isolation source: marine sediment core GS10_PC15, 103 cmbsf | place: Arctic Ocean: Southern Knipovich Ridge | collected 2010 | reverse complement strand
AACAAGGTCAGCTTATGGTTCTCAAGCTTATATGTCAGTAGATTATATGATTTCGGGTATTCCAGGTGTTACAGTAACTATTGAAGGATGGGCTTCTGCAAACGGACCAAACACAGGCTACCCGGGAACTGCTACTATCTATATTAGAAATGCTGGTGGAACATTGGTTAATGTTTCAAATGTTTATAGTAATGTCTATATAAAATATGTGGAGTATGTGTAAATGAAAAAAATATTATTAATTTTAATCTTAGGAATGTTTTTGATTTCTTTAGTTAGTGCTGAAATTAGTTCTTCTTCTGGAGAATGTTCGATTGGATCAGTAAAACAAGGGGATATAATTGAATTAACTCAAGTTTGTAGAGGAGGATGCACTGTAGTTAATTTAACAAAAGTTATGTTTCCAAATCAGAGTATTGCATTACTTGGAGAATTTCCTATGACAGAAAATGGAAGTAATTATAATTTTACATTTTCAAATATAGATACTCTAGGAACTTATACTTATGATGCTGAAGGTGTTGATCCAAATAGTATTGTTGTAGGTCAAACTTGTAGTTTTGAAGTAACTACTGATGGAAATCCAATCCAAATATTCCCATATCAATTTGCATTAATATTTTTCTCTTTCCTATTAATATTTCTAAGTTACTTTAATGAAAGATTAAATCTCTTTAAGTATCTTGGTTCAATTATGATTATGACTTTAGGAGTAATTACACTTTATCCAGGATATTCTTTAATTAACTGGACAACTTTTACAGGACAACTTTTAGGGATTAATCTTATTGGACTTGGATTTTATTTCCTAATTGAAGATTCATTTTCAAGAAAAGAACAAGCACTTAGATTTGATCAAAATCATTCTTTTAAAGATGGTAAAACAAATGAGAAGAAATTATTCAGAGGAAATGAAGACGATGATTAAAAGGAGTTCTTCATAAATGGATCTTGAATTTATTTATAATTATAGCTTTTGGATTAAGTTTGTTCTAATATATATTGGTTTTGTAATAGTTCCAATATTTTTTATGAACTTCACAGGTTCTATGGGAATTGGAACAAAGCTTTTATTTTTGATAGGTGGAGCATTTGGAGTTGTATTAGCACTCAATGGTAAAAGTATAAAATATGGGAAAAATAGAAGATGAAAAGAATAAGATTTACTAGAGGTTCTGCTTATGTTGAGGTAATTATATCTGGAAGAGAAATAACTTTTACAACCCCTTTACTAAACTATGTTCCAATAAAAATACATTTAGATAAACTTGAAGAACATAAAAATAAATTAGGAAAAATGAAAATGGATACAAAAATCCTAAAAGAACTTTCATTACTTAAAACAGAAGAAGATATGCTTAGAGATTTAATTAAAGACATGGAGGAATCTGGATGGGAATATTTTCTTTTCGGATAATAAAATGGCAATAACAGATATTTTAGTTGTGTTTGGTGTTTTTGTAGGTTTTGGAATATTAATAATTTCAAAACTTAGAACAAAGAATCCAAAAAGATATGAAGCAATAATTGGATGGGTAAAAGATACTAAGGCTATCAAAGAATCTTTCAAGAAATCAGAACCAATTCATGCACCAAATATCATTCCAGATAGTGCGAGGATAATGTAAAATGGAAGGACAAGAATATATACCAACAGAAAAAGAAATGGATGCTATAAAAGAAATGCAAGAGGAATCACAGGAAGAACAAAGAGAAGAAGATGCCGATAATCGAAACGATGATCAAAACGAATATCAGGAAGGCTATGGTCCTCCTGATCAAGAAGAAAGACATAATCAACATACTTTTTTAGATAAGGCTGCATTCTCTACAATGGATACTACTAAAGTTACATATTTAGATAAAGATGAACTTGGAAAACCAATATTCAATGTAAGATTTCTTTTAGATATGGAAGACATAGCAAACTTTTATCTTGATAATCTTTGTTTAGAATTAAATGTACCAAATAATATCTCTAATTATTTTAGGCAGAAAATTATAAACATAACTGATTCAGGTATGAGTAAAGAAGGATTTGCTATGAACTTAAATGTTTCAAGGAACTTAAATGTTTCAAGAACAAAAAGAAAAGAAAATATTAATAATCTGAAAGGTGGTGTAAAAAATAATGACAGAAGATAAAGAAGTTGAAAAGAAAACCGTAGAGAAAAAGAAAAAAGATAAGAAATGGTTTGAAAGATTTTTCAATAAAGATAAATTACAAAAATCAAATAAAGTAGCAGTAGTATATTTATTGGACAATCATCTTGCAGATTTTATGGAACTTGATACTATTGATGGTAAATTTAAAATTAATAATCAAGAATATCATGTTGATAAAGATTGTATGTTTACAACTAGAAAAGATAGAATACCTTTAGTAATTATTAGGGAATGGGATATTGTTCCACTAGGTACTAAGAAATGGGAAGATGAAACTATGAGAATTAAGTTTTCAGAATTGGAGAAGCATGTTCTTAGGGGAATAAAGAATGCTGAATTATATAAAGTTGGAGATAATAATCCTATGAAAATAACTGGAAAGCAAATGATTCTTTGGGGTTTAGCTGCTTTGATTGTGGGGGCAGTTGTAATAAATTACATTTGAAATGAAAAACGGAAAAGATGTTATAGTTAAGCTAACTGCATTTGAATCTTTCAGAAAAGAAAATCCAATTTATAGATGCCAATCAAATTCAAATGATAAAAATAAAGGGAACATGATGATTAAATATTTGAAAGATCTTTTTAATATAGGTGCAATAGATGAACAAGAATATTTCAAAAAAGAAGTTGAGGAACAAAAGAAATTGATCTCTAATAAAAATTTTGGGAGTACTAAAATAGATTGGACAAGAGATGAAAAAGGAAATATCATTTCCCCTTTTAGTGCAAAACTCAAAAGTGATAAAGGGGAAGATTTATAAATAGATTATTTTTTTATTTTTATGGAATTTAAAGAAATATTTTGGTGGCTTTTTTTGTTTATAGTTGGAAGTATGATAGTTAGTTTTTTGATATATCCTCAATCCTTTAATCAATTTAAATCAAATGTGGAATCATTTGTACCTTCCCCATCAGTTAAAGAAAATAGTTTTAGAATTGAAGTAAATAATACTTGTACAAATATAGAAATAACTGAACAATTAATAGATGTTTATGGTCTAAAGAAAAAGGGTTGTATAGAATTATGTGGAGAAAAGGATAAATCTTATATTACTTATAAATGTGAAAATAATAAATTAGTTTGTTATTGTAATTTAAAATGAAATCATTTTCAGATGAACTCAAATTTTATTTGGTCTTGTCAATTAGTTTAATAATTATATTTTCATATTGGTATAGTACATATCTAATTCTTTTTTTTATTTTAATTTCTTTATTTGGTTTAATATTTGTTCCAAAATGGAAAAAAGAATAGCCTTTAAATAATATAAATTACTAGTAGTTTAGAGGAGTAATTTATATGGGAGATGATAAACAAAAAATCTTTAAATTCAAAGCAAAGGCTTTTATAAATAAAAATAATAAACAGGTTTCTATTACTATTCCACAAAAGAAATTAAAAAAATCTAATTCTAATATTAAATTTAGTGAAGATTTATTTGTAACCATTATTAATAAAAAGAAAAATGGTAAGTGAAGCTCAAGCTCGACTGGCAGTAGAGAGAAGGAAACAACTTAAACTTGTAGCAGAATTTCGAGGTCGAGGTTTCACTAGAATAGAAGCTCAAAGATTTTTGGGCGGAGCAAGAGGTGTTACGGCATTAAGAGCTGGAGTACGAGCAGGTATCAAACCACGAGTTTTTGAAGAAATTTCTCCAGATGTTGAACCAATAACTAAAGCACCAGTTCTAACTCCCACACAAATTAGACAAAAATCAAGAAAGGATATAGGAAAAGATATTCCAACATTAGAACAATTTAGAGAAACTTTATCCAGAACTGAAGTTGGAAAAGAAATAAAAAAACAAAGATTTGAGAGAGTTCCAGATAAGACTACAACATCTAAAGAAATTGGTTTAAATCAATCTCAGATAAATCAAATAAACCAAAAATTAAGAACAGATAATAAAGTATTTCAAAATGGCAAAGTCTTTGAACTTGATGAAGCAGGAGTTCTTACAACTAGAAATGAAATCCCCTTTGAAAAACTTTTTGATATTGGAGGGGAGAAGGCATTAAATTTATCTCAAAAACTTATTGATTCAGTTCCCGAATTAAAAAAATTAGATCAAAGTGCAATAGACAAGGGGTTTGGAATTCCTAAAAAAGATGCTGAATCGTTATTATCTGATTTGTTTAAATTTGTATTCTTCCAACCTGCAATAGCTTCAGGTGTATTTTCAAAACAAGAATTAAAAACATTAAGTAAAAATAAATTTGATAAACTTAAAAATCTTCTTGCTCAAGTAGAAAAGGAAGTCGCAAAAAAGAAAACTATCAAAGCTCAAATAAATGTCATTAAGAATTTTGAAAAGAAATTAAAGATTACTTCTACAAAATCAAAGGAGAATTTTAGGGAGTTTATATTAAAGCTTCTAGAAGAAAAAGGAATCTTGAAAGTTCCAAAGTTTACAATAGATAAGCAAGGAAGAGTTGTTGCACCAAGGGTTAGAGCAAAACCAAAACCCACAATAACTTTTGAAGAAGCAGTAACCAAATCTAGATTTGATATTACTGGAAGATTACCAACTAAAATTCCAGTTGAAAGATTGGGATTTGCAACAAAATTATTTAATGAATTGAGAGTAAAACAAGGACAGGAAAAAAATGAATTAAGAATACAAGTTCAATTAGAAAAAAATGAATTAAGAAGATTACAATCTTTGAGATTAGATAAACGTTCTAATCAAGTAGAACTTAAAAAACAAATTGAAATACAAAAATCAAAAGTAGATCAAGCAACAAAAAGTTTACAAGCATTAGCACAATCTTCAGCTCAAGCATTAAGAACATTTCAAGCACAAAGACAAGCTCAACCACAAGCTCAACCACAAGCTCAACCACAAGCTCAACCACAAGCTCAACCACAAGATCCTGGGCAAAGATTTAGACCTCCAATAATTAGAATTCCACAAATCTTAAAACAAGTTCCTAAGTTTGGAACTCCAACAAGACCCACAACAACACGTCCTCCTCCAAAGAAACCACCAAAGAAACCACCAAAGATTCCAATTCTAATTCCATTATTGAATGGTAAGCCAAAGAAAAAGAAAATTGAAAGATTAATAAAATTCAAAGGAAAAATAACTCCTTTCATAAAACAAAAACCTTCAAGAGAAAATAAATTTAAGAAATTTGGAAAGCCAACAACACTTCCAAAAGCAAAGAGAAGACTTCTAAAAGAATTGGGTTCATCTCTAAGAGCTTCTGGATTTTTACAAGATTCAATAGGTAATAGAATTAAACCAAGAAGTTTACCAAGAGAGTTTAGATTTTCTAAAAATAAACGAACTCCTAAAATAATTGTTGAACGTAGAAAATTCAGATTAGATTCACCTCAAGAAAAATCTTCAATCCAACAAGCAAAAAAAATAGCTAAACCAAAAATGAAATCAATTAAATTAATTAGAATGAAAAAGAAAAAATGAATAATCAACTTAAGAAACTTAATTATTTGAAGCATCGAGTTAATGATACTTTACTTAAACAAGCAAGGAAAGAAGATAACATAGTTTTTGGAGCAAGAGCTATAAACAGAAAGTTAGGAATAAATGGAAGAAGAACTGATGATTGGGATTTCTTTTCTAAAACTCCAAAAGATTCTTCAAATATTGCACAGAATAATTTAGATAAAACTTTAAGAAAAAATGTTTTCTTTCAAAAGAAAGGAGTTAATCCATCTACTTGGAAAGTTAAACATGTTGGAAGAGATGGAAGAAAAGGAACTGAAGATGATATTGGAATTGCAGATTTTACTAAAACTCCAAAACCAGAACCAAAAACTTTCAAATTTAGGAAAGTGAGATATAGAGATTTGAAAGAAGAATTAAAAGCAAAAGAAAGATTGGTTAAGAATAAACAATTTGAATTTAGAAGGGAAAAAGATTTGGAAGATATAAGAAGAATAAAAAAATTTGGAGGTTTAAAAAGAAGATGAATAAAAAAGCACAAACTTTTGCTGTTAAGGGTTTTGCTTTAACAATGGCATTTTTTATATTTGTAATTGGGGCATTTACTACAATAGATCCTTTGAAGGAATCATTAAATGATGTTAGAGGTTCAACTTCTTTAAACTGCCCAGGAACACCCACATTTAACGAAACAGCATATAATATCCAAACATCTAACGAAAAGCTTCAGAAGAGACCTGTATGCTTCGTTACAGGGCTTTCTATGATTTACTTCATAGGTTCATTTTTAATTGCAGCTGTTGTTTGGCTATGGAGGAATTGGTAGGATTTATATGAAATTAAAATTATTCGCCTTAACGATTATCTTTATGATTTTCCTAATTGGATTAGTTTCTTCTTTTGAATGGGATAATGGATTAAGATATGAGAATGAAGATCTTAAAGTTATTATTGAAAATGGTTATTTTTATGGAATTGGAGAGTGGTTTGGATTTAGTGAGGATTTAGGAAGTGCTGAATTAAAATCTCACGATTCTGTGGAAAGAATAAGGCCAATTAGAATTGGGAATTCTGTTTTGATGTGGTATGAGTTTTACAATTTTTCTGAAATATATTTAGATGGAATTGGGGATGTTGAAATAATAAATATGAAAAATGGAGAGAAAGTTAAAAGAGATTATGAATTTGTTTATTGGGGGAAAACGACTTATGGAATTCCAAAATGTGATTATAATATAAAAGATATTAAAGAACAATGTAAAGGATTGGGAACAAGATATGAAACTATTGAAGGATGGTTACCCTATAATTCAAGAGATATTCCTAAGGATAAGATTATTATTGGATTAAGAATGAATATTTTAGCTGATGAAACTTTGGATTTAGTTTGGAAGCTTGGTGGAAAGAGAATTGGAAAACACGCAGTTGTTAGTTCAGGAGCAGTAGAAACAACAGATGGAGATTTTACAATTCTTACATACGCAAATAATGGAACTTTTAATACTACTGCTGACATAACTGTTAGCGTTCTTGTTGTTGCTGGTGGAGGAGGAGCATCTTCTGGAGGTGGAGGTTGTGGAGAAGTTTTGAATGATTCTAGTTTTTTTGTAACAATTGGTAATCATAATATAATAGTTGGAACAGGTGGAGATGGAAGAGATTCAAGAAGTGATGCAGGTGGTGGTTCACAAGGGAATGATGGAATTAATTCTTCATTTAGCACTCTTAATTCTAGAGGTGGAGGTGGAGGTGGAAATAATCAAGCTGGAGGAAATGGAAATGGTAGACCAGGAGGATGTGGAGGGGGAGCAGGAAATGTTGGAGGAGCAACTAACACAGGAGGAACAGGAGATCAAGGAGATGGTGGAGATTCATTTAACGGAGGAGTATTTCCTTCTGGGGGTGGAGGAGGAGCTGTTGCTGATGGAACTGATGGAACTTCAGGTGCTAAAGGACTTGGAGGACAAGGATTTTTTTCTAGTATAAATGGAACTAATATTACTTATGGAACTGGTGGAGATGGAATTGTTAATGCAGATGGAGTTGGAGCAAATGCAACTGGAATAGGGGAAGGTGGAGAAGGTGGTTCAAGTGCAACAAATGGTGGAAATGGGGCAGATGGAATTGTTATTATAAGATTTATCAAGCCTTCAGATATAGAAGTTGTTTTAAATTCTCCAGAAGATAATGCTAATTTAACATCTCAAAATGTTGCCTTTAATGTTTCTGTTACAACAAATATAGAAGTTCAAAATGTTACTTTATTTATTGATGGAATCTCTAATGAAACTAATACAAGCGGAATAAATGGAACTTATATTTTTAATAAAATAATTAGTGATGGTTCTCATAATTGGAGTATTTTAGCATTCAATAATGAAAGCGATTCTTCTCAAAGTAATACGAGAGTTTTTGACATTGATTCTATAATTCCTGATTTAAATATAACTTTCCCAACCGAAATAATAAATTTTCATGAAATAAACACTAACCTTTCTGTAAATTGGAGTGTTCAAGATTTAAATTTAGATACTTGTATTTTACAATTTGAAGGAGTAAATAGAACTGTAACTTGTAATGATAATCAAACACAAATTAATATAACTAATTCAATAAATAGAACAATAATATTTTATGCTAATGATACTTTCGGAAATATGAATAGCACTTCAAGAACGTGGGTTTATTTAGCTTTCCAACATGAATTGTTTTTTAATTCAAGTAATTTTGAAACTAGCTTACAAAGTTTTATAATTAATATATCCACTAATTCAACTCCTTCAAGTGCTTCATTAATTTATGGAGGAACTGTTTTTACTTCAGCCACAGTAACAGCTAATTCAGATTTCTTTAATATTAGTAGATCAATAAATATTCCAACATCAATTGGAGTAAAATCTTTCAAATTTAATTTTACTGTTAATTCAACAGAAATAAATACTAATTCAAAAAATCAAACTGTCAATGCAATAAATTTTACATTGTGTGGTGCTGCTCCTCAAAATGTTCCATATATAAATTTAACTTTCAAAAATGAAACAACGAATCAGGAAAGCATTAATGCAACAATAATTTCTACTTGGATATATTCTTTATCTTCAGTTGGAACAATAAATAAAACTCTAAGTTTTTCAAATTCATCTGAAAGTCCATTGTATAGTTTTTGTTTAATTCCTTCTAATAGAACAATTAACATTGATTCAATAATTAATTATAATAATGCACAAAGTCAGCAAAGAACTTTTTCACTTATTACAGCACTTACAAATTTAACAACTAGTCAAGTTTTATATTTACTTCCAACAACATTAGGATTATTTTCTCCCTTCCAAGTTGTCGATAAGATAGGTAGTCCTCTTTCAAATGTTAAAGGATTGATTACAAGATTACTTGGTGCAAGTACAATAACTATATCTTCTGCATTTACTGACGATTCTGGTTTTGTATCTTATTTCCTTAATCCTGAAGTAACATATACAGGAAGTTTTTCAAAATCTGGATTCAACACGGAAACATTTTCATTCTTTCCAACATCAGATACTAGAACAGTTATACTTGGTGGAGGAGCTGAAGAAATTAGGAATGGAACTAATATTTTAATAAACACAACTTATACAATTACTCCCGCAAATAGAACTCTTACAAATGGGACTGATTATCTTTTCGGATTCAGTGTTTCGAGTAGTCAACCAATAACTTTTATAAGCATGAATATAACTTCCAATGGAACTTCTCATCTTTTTGTAAGTAATGCTGGAACTGGATTTATTTCTGGAATAGTTAATACTGGAGAAAATTCTTCATTCATTGGATATTTTGTTATAAGAACAGCAGAAGAAACAATTTCATTAGCAAGTATTTGGATTATAGATCAAACATTTATTGGAGATTATTCTTTATTCAAACAGATGGTTTTATTTAATCAATATGAATTTAGTGATTTTATTAGATTGTTAATTGCTTTATGTTTTATAATTGGTATGATGATTTTTATTAATAATATTGGAATTTCAGATGATAGTGAAAGTAAAATTGCAATAACATTACTTTTAGTTTGGGCATTTAGTATTGTTGGTTGGCTTGATACTGGAATAATTTCATCTAGTGGAAGTTCAAATATTCAAGCACTATCACAATTTAGTAATCAATTTGGAATTGCAATATTATCTACTGGTGCTGGAGCATATTTCATACTAAGGAGGATCTTTACATAATGGCACGAACAATGCGTTATCTTACAATATTAATCTTCGCGGATATATTTTTTATAGCAACTGGTCAAATATGTTCTGAAGGTACTTGTGGACTTGGATCTATAATTTTCAATGCGATATTAAATTTAGGTTCAATGCCTTTAACACAATTATTTTCAGAATTTATTGGAGATTCTCTAAACTTATTTAATTCTGCAACAGGAATAGCTGCACTAGGAGTTAGCGGAGGAGTTATAATTGCTACTTTCATTGCTACAAGAGAATTTAGAGTTTTGTTAATTCCAATTGCATTAACATTATCTTTAATTGCTGGAGATTTTGTAATAATCACAAGTTACCTCATTTCATTAAATGTATTATTAGCCACTTTTATAATGGGTCCGCTATCCATTATTTATGTGTTTACAGTTTTAGAGTGGTTAATTGGAAAAGATGGTTAAATTAAAAAAATGACAACAAAAGAAGCTTGGATAAAAAGAAAAGAAAGATATGGTAAGTCTGGGTGTAAAAATCCTGAGGAAAGAAAATTAAAAATAAGTATAAATACTAAATTAGCTTTAGCTAAACCAGAAGTTAAAGAAAGAATTACAATTGCTAGAAGAAAAAGAAAAGAAAAATATGGTTATATTAACTCGCCAGAAACAAGAAGAAGATTAAGTTTGGCTTTAAAAGGAAGAAAATGTCCTTGGAATCAAAAAACAATTAGAGTTGCAAATAAAGGAAGTTTCAAGAAAGGACACGAAGTTCTAGAATCATGGAGAGAAGCTGTGAAAAAAAATAGAATTAATCAAATATTTCCAATGAAAGATTCATCAATAGAAGTTAAATTACAAAAATTCTTAACAGAAGTTCATATAGAATTTTACACCCACAAATATATTTCAGAAATAAACCACTCTTATCAATGTGATATTTTTATTCCAAAACAAATAGGAATTAAACAAAAAACAATAATAGAAGCTGATGGATGTTATTGGCATGGTTGTAATAAATGTAATAAAAAAATTATGGATTGGACAAAAAAAAGAAGAATTTTAGATAATCAAAGAACTAAAGAATTAATAGAAAAAGGATTTAAAGTTTTAAGATTATGGGAACATGATATTAAAACAATTGAATTAAATGATTTTAAAGAAATAATAAGGAGAATAAAATAATGGTATCATGTGACATACTTGATTGGAGATGTATTTTTGTGAATGAACTATTTGGAAGTATAACACTTACAGTTATTTTTTCTTTTATATTTTATTTAATGATTGCTGGTAAATTAAAGTTTGGAGCAGAAACTACAATTGCATTAGCATTTCCAATAATCATAATTGGAAGTCTAATGATTGGTGGATTCAATATAGTTTATGCTTTCGCAACAATGATAGTTGCATTGATGGTAGCATTTGTATTCCAGAGAGTAGTGGGTATAAGATAATGTATTTACAAAAGCCTTTAAATAATATTAATTACTAGTAGAAATGAGGAGATAAAAATAAATGGTAAATAGAAAAATAAGAATGAATACTGGTTTCTCTAAAGATTCTGGATTCTCCAATAAAAAATCTAGTTTTGCTAAAGGTTTTGGAAATGATATAATGAAAAGCGATGGTAAAATGATCTTGATGCTGTTCATAGGTGTCATTATTGCTGTAGCTCTTTATAGTGTTATTGCAGATTCTGTTTCTAGTGGAACTGTAGTATCAAACACATTTACAAATCAAAGTGTTACTGCTCCTGCTGTTAATGAATCTCTAGAATTAACTGGAAGAGATTTGATTGGTACTGGAAGTGTTAGAAATGTAACTGCTCCAATATCTGTAGGATCAAATATTACAATAAGAGAAGAGGTTGGTTCAACTGGGGGTAAAAGCGTAGTATTACATGTTTTCCAAAATGGTAGTGTCTTTGCTGGAGATACAGTACTTTTAACTTATACCTCAGTTCCAGATGGTGCAGTTACTGGTGGAGCTAGAGCAATATTCTTACTAGTGATAATTTTCGGTGCAATAGCAGTAATGGTATTTGCAGTGGTTATGTTGTTCAGAAGTTCATTCGCAGAACTTCTAAAAAGGTAGATTTAGATGTTTCAAAAAATTTTAGATGATATATCTAACAAGTTTAGTGAACACTTTGAAAAGAAAAAACAAGAACAACAAGAGTTTGAAAGAATGCAAAGAGAGTTTGAGTTCAATCAAAGAATACAACTAAACGAAAGAGATAAGCAGGAAGCATTTAAATCTGCCAGGGAAGATGCTCTTCACAGAGCTAAGACTAAGACAGGCATGGAGAGGCTTAGAGCTATCAACAGGGCAGAAAGATTGGGTGAGCAAGGGTCTAATACTTTTTTTTCTAAACTCTCAATGTACACCCAAAAGAACATGAAAAGAATGGAACAGAATAAGAACAGAACAAAAGTGATTAGGGAGAATGCAGAAAGAATGAGAAAAGAAAATTTAGAAAAAAGACAAAATGCAAGAATTCAAAGGATGAATATTCCTGGAAGGAGATATTAAAAATGGTAAAATTAAAATCATACAGATTAAAATTAAAGAAGAAAGCTAAGAAGAAGAGAGTTGGAAATCTATTAACTCAAGGAACTACTGCAATAATTGGAGTAGGATTGTTAGCAGAAACTTCTAGAGCTGTTCAAAGTATATGATCAAAATTATACTGAAGGAAGTTTAAAAATGGATAAAAAAATTATGGATTGGACAAAAAAAAGAAGAAAGTTAAGAAGAAAAGAGCTAAGAAATCCGTTGTAAGGGGATTTGTTAAAGACTTCAAGAAAGCAATTAGATAAAAAAATCATATTGAGGAGTGTAAAATAAATGGTAAAGAAAAAAGTTGGAAGACCAAAAAGTAAAAAGAAAAGAAAATAATAAATAAGGAAAGATAAAGGTGTTCACTTAGGTTACCTTAGTTCACGATATATTTATAAACTTATTTTATTTTTAGTTTTAATGGAACGGAGTGGATGGGATTTTTGGAATGGGAAGTATGTTTTTATTCGACTGAAAAGTGGAAGAGTTTATTCTGGAGAAATTATAGATGTTGATTTTGATGCTAAACCTTTAATCTTTATTACAATAATTGATAAGTTTGGATCAAGGATTATGTTTGCTCAATCTGAAATTGATGTATTAAAAGAGGAGGAAGTGAAATGAATATCTGGACACATAAATGTAAAGAGTGTGAAAACTTAATTGATTTTGAAGGGTGTCCATATTGTAGGGAAATAAAAAAGAGGGAGAGTGATGATGGAAGAAAAGAAATATATCGAACTTACTAAAAAGGAAAAAGAATATTTTTATTCAAATATTCCTGGAGATCTAGGTGAAAGTTGGAAAGATTTTGGAGAGATTACAAAAGATGGAAAGGTAGTTTTGAAAAGTGTTGATGGGAAGGACACTAAGATAATGGATGTTGATGTTAATTTAGAAAATTTAAAACTTGAAGATTGGAAAAAAGAAAAGAAAGATGTCATATTTACAAGAAGAGGACAAATAGAAAATTTCCTTGAAAACCAACCATTTTTCTATGATAAATCAAAAATGTTTTGGTTATGGAATTCTGAAGAAAACAAATGGGAACTAAGTGATGAAGTTGATTTTTTAAATTCTATTCAAGAAAAATTAGGTGTTGATACTATTAATTCAAAAACCAGGATAGAATTAATAGAAGGATTTAAACAAATTGGAAGAAAACATAAACCAATTGAACCAAAAAAATGTTGGATACAATTTGGAAAAAAGATATATGATGTTGAAAATGGATATATTTTTGAAGCTTCTCCAAAATATTTCATAACAAATCCAATCCCATATGATGTTGGAGATTCAGAAGATACACCAACGATAGATAAATTATTTGTTGAATGGGTTGGAGAAAAAAATAAAGATTTACTTTATGAAATAATTTCTTATATTCTTTCTACAGATCAATTCATGCAAAGACTTTTTGCTTTTTGTGGTGGTGGTTCAAATGGAAAAGGAACTTTTATTAAATTGATATACAAATTTATTGGAAATCATAACTTTACTTCTTCAGAAATTAAAGGACTTTCAGAATCTAGATTTGAAGTTGCCTCATTATATAAAAAACTTTTATGTATTGCAGGTGAAGTTTCTTATGATGATTTAAAAAATACCAATATCCTTAAAAAAATATCTGGTGAAGATAAGTTAAGTTTTGAATTTAAAGGAAAAGATTCTTTTACAGATGATAATACTGCAACATTTATTTGTTTAACTAATTCTTTACCTTCAACTCCTGATAAAAGTTTAGGATTTTATAGAAGATGGCTTATTGTTGATTTCCCAAATCAATTTGAAGGAATAAAAAATGATTTAATTTCAGAAATTCCAGAAGTAGAATTTCAAAATCTTGCAAGAAAATCACTTAGAATTTTAAAAGAACTTTCAGAATCTAGAAAATTTACAAATGAAGGAACATTCCAAGAAAGAGTTGATAGGTATGAGGATCATTCAAATCCAGTTATGAGATTTGTTGAAGATCATTGTGAAGAGTGTGAAGGTGAGAAAATTACTTTGAGAGATTTTACTAATAAATGTAATGATTTTTTAAAAAATAAACACCTTAGAATTTTAACAGCATTTCAAATTGGGAAGATTTTAAGGAATGAGGGATTTGAAATTGGTAAGAGAAAACAGATGGGAGTTAGCGGAACTTATGTTTTAAATATAAAGGTTAATATTGACGGCGCTCAAAACTACTCAAACTACCCATTTCTCAACTCATTTTCTCATGTAGATTCTATTTCAGATTTGGGTAGTTCTAGTAGTTCTAGTAGTTCTCAAGATAAATTAAGTGATTTTACAGATGAAGAAATTAAAAAAACAGGATATACTAGGGAAGAATTAAATAATTTTAAATAAAAAATGACAGATCAAAAAGAATTAAGAACTAAGAAATGTTCAAAAGTTGGGTGTAGAATGAAAGTTACTTCAATTAAAGGTAGAAAATATTATTGTGATTTTCATTTTGGTAAAATTAGATATAAACAAAAATTAGATAAGTATTGGTTAAATTAAAATGAATGGGATGTGGATTTCAGTGCTTGGCTTAATGGCAAGTTAAATTTTCCACCTTGAATAAACAATAAAATGAAATTAATAAGTGTTATGAATTATACTGTAAGGGAAAAAAATACCATGTGGGGTTTTAGATCACCTCTTTTCCTCATTAGTTTAAATGGGCTTGAAGTAGTTATGGTTTAACTTCAAAAATTCATTGTCCATTTTCCCTTACAGATGTCATTTAACAATAGTTAGCAATGTTTATATATGAGTATTTCATGAGTATTTCATGGGAGAAAAAACAACAATGACTTTAAGCAGATCCAATCTTGCTTGGTTAAATAAAATAAAAGATAGACTAGGATTAAGAAGTCCAGACATTGCTTTATCAAAAGTAAAACAAACATTCAAGAATTTAAAATTGGAGGGGGAATTATGATGACAAAAATAAAAAATTGGTTTAAAAGAAAATACCTTAATCTAGGGTATTTGAATTTATTAAAAAAGAAAGGGATTAAGATTTATTATTAATTCTTTTTTATTTTTTTAAAATGAAATGTAAAAACTGCAAACATGATGTAATGGAACATTTATTTATAATGAATGATCCTGAACCAAAAGAATGTTGTCATACAAGATATAGAAAGAAATGTGATTGCAAACAATTCATCCCTTTTGAAACTATTTGTGGACCAATACCAAAAAACAAAGGCTGTGGTAAAGATATAATTATTAATGGAGATTGGGAAGAAGGTTTTGGTATTGTTAATACTATAAAGACACCTGCTACAAGTATTAGATTTAATTGTGGTATTAATGGGAATTTATACCCATCATGTTCATACCCTAAAGGGCACAAGCCTAATAGTCCATCACGGCTTCAATTAGACAAAGACCTCGAAGACGTCCCCCATCGATACACTGATGGAAACATGGGAAAAAACAACGATTCGGGGTCGGATATTCACCAAGAACCAGATAGGTGTAAACCTTTGAGTGATAAATTTGTAAGATATTATTGGAATGAAGATTCTATAAAAGATGTTGCAGAATTCATCCGAAGATTGAAAGAAAAAGTAAAACAAATGCAAGAAGAAAGAGAAAGAGATTATAATTATGAAGATTCTGTTGTTTCTTCTTATGAAGTAATGGAAGAATTTAACAAACTTGCTGGAGAATTTAAATGAAATATTCAAACTCTATAAAGAGAACGATAAAAATAAACAAGGAGGAAAGTTAAAATGGAAAATCAAGATAAGCTGAACAAACCTGTTGGGGATAAAGATATACCTAGATTAGAACCAAAAGAAATTGAAATTCAGGACTTGAGATTAGATCCAAAAACAAAAAAAGGTTCGGATAAAGTTGTTGGAGATTTATTAGTTTTGATATGTAAACATCCAGATAGGGATGAACTTCTGGAAATGTCAAAAGCTAAGATTCTCAAAGGAGATAGTCTAAAAGTTATGTCGCTTTGGTATTCAGAAGATGTAGATGGGAATGTTCAAAAAGGATCATCAATTGCGGAATTTATGAATTTCTTTGGAGTTCAAAAACTTACTGAACTTGAAGGAAAAAAAGTAATGACTATTGAACAGAGTAAAGAAGAAACTTACTTATGTATCAAAGCTTATTAATTTATTGTTTAATTTGAATACGCCCCCAGCGGTTCACGTATGGGGGCATTATAATCATGGAATTCCCAGATAAAGTAACACTTGAAGAGAACCAAGAGTTTGAGGATAGATTTGAAAATGAATAGAAATACATGGAAACAAGGTGAAAGAAGAATCGCTGGAATGTTCGGAACTATAAGAACTCCTTTGAGTGGTTCTAATTCTCGTCATACAAGAAGTGATACCTTGCATTTAGATCTTTTCATAGAAGTAAAACATAGAAAAAAATATCCATTAGAAAAAACATTATTCAAAACATTCCATGAAGCGAATAAAGAAGATAAGATTCCTTTGATGGTATTTTTAAAATTACATTCTCCAGAACCATTAGTCTTATGTAAATTAAAAGATTTAAAAGAAATAGCAGAGAAGATGACTTCAAATGATACTAATGCGAACAAGGGAGGTGAAAAATGAGTTATATGAGAAGATGTGATCGGTGTGGAAAAGATATTGGAGATGGAATACAAACAGATGATAATGAATTATTATTTACAAAAAGTAGAAATACAAGATTTGGAATCGATAAACGTATGCATTTATGTAATGATTGTTTAAAAGAATTTGATAAATTTATGGATACGCTTAAGAGGTAAAAGATGAATTGGAAACAACATGATAAGTTTATGGGGAAGGTAAGGGAAAGATTAATTTTTCATCAAGAAGATTACAAGAGAAAGAAAAAATTAAAGGGAGAGGAAGTTGATTGTTTCAAGATGCATAATGCAATAGAACAAAGAAAAGAAATGAAACAGATAAAGAAAATTTTGAATAAAGTTATGTTAAATCAATTTGAAGATCACATTGAAGATTTAAGAGAATTTGAATTAAAAAATAGTGTTTTTATTATTGGAGAGGAAAAATGAGAGAAAAAATGTTGGAAATAATAAAATTAGTAAATAATTTAGAAAACAAAGAACTTAGGGAAAAAATGATTATTAATCTTATAAAATTTAATGAATCAGATACTGAAATGGAATGTTTATTTAAAGAAATTAAGAGGTTAAATTCGCTAAAGGAGTAAGATATGAAAAATAAAGATGTAGAAAAACAACACAAGGAATTTCAAAAAAAATTCAATAAGGAAAGGTTAGAACATGGAATACCTGAAGATAATTTTAAAATCGTTGCAATAGGATATTTGAATATTTTTGAATCATTTAAAGATGGAAATGTATCTGGAAGATTTGTAACAAAATTATATGTTCTATGGAATGAAGGATTAACACTTGGTTCTTTAGGACACCATACTTGTGGATTCTGTGGTAAAGCAAAGAGTTGTGAAGAAAAGATATTAGAAGATAAAGAGAATAAAGTGAGATATTATTTCCCTAAAATGATTTTTCATTATATGCAAGAACATAAATTTAAACCATCTAATGAATTCATAGAGTTTGTAATGAGGACGCCTTAGGAATAAAAAATGAAATGTAATTGTAAAAAGATTATTGAAATAGAAATAAATGAGATATTAGAAAACTTTGATGAGCCATCTGATAGAAGTATTCTTGTTGGATTAAGAACTAGATTATTAGATAAATTAGAAGAATCCTATTCGCATTAGAAACATTTAGCGTTGTATAGATATATTTATAAACCTAATAATCCTATATATCCTATGGCTAAAAAGATAATTTCAAAAGTAACGGAAGGAAAAAATCAACAGCGAAGAGTAACTATTCCAAAAGAAGATAAAACTTTGGAACAAGGGGATCTTGTTGAAATAAAAAAGGTGGAGTTAAAATGAATGAAGCAGAAAAACAAATTCTAAAGAATCAACACGCAATAATGAATGTTCTTTTTGTTAATATGTCACAAAAAGGAAAAAGATCATTAAAATTTTTGATGGAACAAATTAGAGAAACAGCAATAATCTTATTTCCAAAAGAAGAACAATCACTTCCAAGTAAAACAGCAGACGCTTTAAGGAGAAAGAACGTATGAAAGGATATTTTAGATTTGCTTTTGAAAGTTTCGGAAGATGTGTAATAGTAATATGGTTGATGGGAATGTATTGGATAGTTTATTCAAATCACAATCCTGAAGCATTAAAATATGTTTGGACTTTAAGAGTAATGTCAACAGGATTATTGATATGGGTGTTCATTCCCTTGTATGATTTTATTCGCAAAACTAAACAAGAATTAAAAGTTATCAAAAGAAAAAATGGTGGAACTATTGATAGACGCAAATCTAAACAAAGAGGTAATGACAAATGAATAAAGATCAAAGTTTAGGATTGGGTATTGGCATAATTCTTGGTGCGCTTATGATTACTTTAATTTTATTTTTTACTCCTGATGACATGACAAGGAATTATCAAAAAGGATTTACTGTTGGATATGAAAGATGCGAAAATAAATTAGTTCCAGAAGTAGTTAATGGAAATTTATATATTGGCTATGAAGAAGGAAGGAGAATTGGTTACCATGAATGGAATGGAACTTGGTTCAGATGTGTTGATGGTTGTGAAGAAATAAAGGATATTCGTGAAGTAAATCAAGAAGAATTGGGAAATGAAAAAAGAAACTAAAGAAGTAATAATAGATTTTGTTCTTACAATGTCTATCACTATGGGTTTTATTTTATCAGTAGTTATTGGAGTTGCCTTAGAATGAAAGTTTCACAAGAAGAATTTGATCATGCAATGAAACTTCATAAAAATCATAGATGTCCAAGTTGTGGGTATATTGTGGTTTGTTGGCATTGTAAAAAATGTTCTAAGTGTATGAAGAATGCGGATGATTATATTAATAATTTAAATGTAAAACTAGATTTCCCAACAGTAAATAAAAGGAAGATTAAAAAATGAAAAAACTAAATTTAGGTTGTGGACAAGATGTTAGAGAGGGTTATATTAATGTTGATTTTACAAAAGATAATGGTGCTGAAGTAGTTTGGAATTTGGAAGAATACCCTTATCCTTTTGAAGATAATAGTATAGATTATATTTTGATGGATAATGTTTTAGAACACTTAGAAAATACAATAAGGGTTATGGAAGAATTGCATAGGATTTCAAAACAAAATACAATAATAAAAATTATAGTTCCACATAATTCTGGGTGTATGGCCTTTGGACATTTAACTCATAAACAATATTTTAGTAGTGAAAGTTTTGAGAAATTTGGAGAAGGTAATTGGCAAAAATATAGTCAGATTGATTTTGAACTTCTTAAAAATAGACTAATTTGGTTAGATTGTAGGGATTGGTTTTGGATCAGACCTTTGAAAATAATTATAGATAAAATAATAAATATACATCCATTTCTGTCTGAAAGGTTTTTAGCTAATTTATTGGGTGGATTTGATCATATATTATTTGAATTAAGAGTAATTAAAAAAGTTCACAATGTAAACCTTAAACGAACAGGAGAAGAGAAATGATAGACAAATTAAGATTCGCAATAGATAATACTGACAATCCAAAATTACTTTCAATACTTTCAAAGATTGCAGCATTGAGTGAAGATAAACAAGAAGCAGTTTTGAACGCTGTTGAACAAGGATTATTTTAAAATGGTAACTAAGAAATTATACAAGCTAGAAAATTATTTGATAACTAAAGATGGTCATATAATGTTTGATGAGGATATTGTAAAAGATTTGAATAGTTGGAGAAATTCTTGCAGGAATTTTAGAAATAAAAATGCGGTTCTATTAAAAGAGATTGGAAAGTTGAAATACGGAGGAGAAGAGAGTAAATGAGTGATGGGATAACATTACATTGTCCAAGTTGTGGAGAATATTCTGCATTGAAAAAAGAGTATGACCACATTAAAGTAAAGAAAAATAATCAATCAATAAAACATCCACAAGATTATTATGATTATGAATTTCCAGTTTATACTTGTCAGAAATGTGGAAAAAGATGGGCTATTGAAAGAGTAGTTTCAGATATTCGCAAACAAAGTGATTCAAGTCCAGGAGAAAAAGAATGAATGGGGATAAAGCATATATAATTGGATTTGGAACTTTAGCATTAGGTATGTTTTTAGGATCTTTGTGGAGTCCAGATTATCAAGAATTTTGTTCTAATGGAAATAATTTTCTTGGATTAGTAATATTTGCTGTTTGTGTATTAATTATGATTTCATTAGTTGATTATTATTATGAAAAGAAAGTTCGCAATTCGGAGGGATCTGGAAGTGCATAGAATATACATATTGTGTTTATAGTTATAGATAACTATAAACAAAACAATTAAGTTTATAAATAAGCTTTTCATATTATGTTTATAGTTAACTAGAAAAAAAGAGATGATACATAAAGACATAAACAGATTTTTCTTTCCTGACGAATGGAAAAAATTTAGTAAGGAAATTGATAAACCAAAATTTCAAAATAGATTCTTATATGAATTACAATTTAATACTGGAGCAAGATTTGATGAAGTTTTACATGTTAAACAAAATGATTTTGATTTTGATAGAAACAATTTAAGATTATGGAAAACAAAAACTAAAGCAAAGAAAGGAGAGAAGACAGGTAAACCAAGAACAATAAGTTTATCTTCTGAATTTTCAAAAAAGATTAAGAAATTTTGTAGGGACAAAAATCCTAATGATTATTTATTTAATATTAGTCAAGCAGGATATAATCAATTATTAAAAAGAAAGCTTGAATTATTAGGGATTAAAGATTGGACTAACTTTTCTTCACATAATATTAGAAAGACGCATGGTATGTATTTAAAAGCCCTAGGAATCGATTTGGCAGAGATATGTACTAGACTTGGACATGATTATGATACTTACATTAAACATTACGGAAGTGCAGATGTTTTTTCAGAAAAAGATATGAGGGCAATAAGAGAATTGCTTGGAGATTTGTATTTCAGGAATAGGAGATTTTAATGTCAAATCAAATTGTTTTAAGTGGAAATAAATTTTATTCACCAGAAAAAATTGAAAAATTTATTGAAAAAAAAGAGGATATTAAATGATAGGAAAAATATTTACATTCATATTTGGTTTTCTAGTTGGAACTGCTTTTGGAGTTCCAATAATTATATGGATTTTTAATAATATACAATGGAGGTTAATTTAATATGAAAAAAGTATTTGTGAGTTATCACTTCACAGCTAAGAATGGAAAGATGAATGGCTTTGGAAATTGGATGGGAGAATTCGAGGAAGGACAATATGAAAGCGATCCAGCAAAGTTTATCTTAGATACACAAGAAACAATTGAGAAATTACTTAGTGAGAAATTAAAAATGGAAGTTGGTGTTAAGGTATTATTCTTTAGATGAAAGAAAAATTTAAACAATTAAAAGAGGCTATGAAGAATCCCCCTGCTGATAGATTGGCTAAGATAGAATATCAAAGTAACTTTCTTCAGGCAATAGGGATCTTTGCAGTTTGTATAGCCTTAATTGTAAAAGGACTTTGGTATATAATATTTGCATTGATATTCGGTGTAGGGATTAATTATAGTCAAGGGATGAATGCTTATCGAAAGTATTATAACATAAAAGAATTTATGCCAAAAGAAGAACCTAAAGATTACTTCAAAGATATTTCTCCATCAAGAAGAAGAGGAAAAATAATTGAGCATGTATTTGGAGAAAAGATGAAGTGGCTTTCAATAATGATTTCAGTATTCTTTACATATCTAATTTTTGGAATGGATAATCATTGGTTATTTAATTCAATTGTTTATCCTATTTCATTATTGGGGGGTTTTATAATACTCTATTTCTTTGGAGTTTATTATATTGCATTGCGTTATTTTAATAAGGAGATGAAAATTTAAATGGATTTTATAAAATCTTTAACACCCCTAGATACTGAAGAAGTAAAGCCTGGATTGTTTATTCAGAAGAAAGGAAAAGGATATAGACAAATTCATCCCGCTGCTTGGGATGGTAAAATGAATTGGAAGAATTTTATTTTAGGTCCTAATTCTTTTAAACACTTTTTATTTTTTGTTATAATTATGTTCTTAGCTTTTAGTTATTGGCACGATACAAAAGAACTCAAGGAATTTTATTACAAGGTAAATAATAATAAGATCTCTTGGTGTGCTGGAATGGATCTTAATGACTTGGATATAATTAGAGGGGATGAATTGAATGAACAAGAATATACAATTACCATATCAGATAATAATGGCTAAGGTTTCTGAAGAATCATTTGAACAAATAATATCTGTAAAACAAATGAGGAGAATCCTTAACTATAAGTTTAGGATGGGCAGACAAAATCTTAATAAGATTTTTGTTGAGCTACAAGTCTTAGGTATAATAGAGTACTTAGATCCCAGAACATTGAAGATAATTAAAACGTTTTGAAACTTTTTTTATTTAATTTAACCATAGTGTGTACATGCCCACACCCCTTACACGTATATATATATTTTCTATTCTTTAATTTTGAATTTCTTGGGAGTTTTGGGTTAAAATTGGCTTCTTATAATTGATAATACTTGCTTCTGTCCTTCCAAACACTATTGAAAGATCTTTTTGTTTTATTTTTTTTCCATTATCCAACCAATTCTTAATAAACTTTTTAATAAAGTATGTTTCGTTTTCTCTGTTGTCCAAAGTTTCTGTTTTGTCTCCACCAATACTCATTATTGCTTTATCTTTTTCTTTTTCATATTCTTTCTCGTTAATAATATCTGGAAGCTTCCAAGATACCTTCCCACGAAAATCATAGAACTTTTTATAAGCTCTTCTACGAGTTGTTCTCCAATAATTATATAATACTTCCTTAGATTGATTCTTAAAGTAAGCCCAACGACCTACATCTAATCCATCAGAAGAATACATGTGTATCATTCCTATTGCCCTATCAACAACAATGTACTCATTGAACTTAAAGAACTTTGTAAAGCAGAAAATCATGAAATGTCGTTTCTTTCTAACCATCATAAGAAGTTTAATCAAGTTTTTTTGAGTTCTATTATGCCAATCTGTGCTTAATCCAGATAAAGCTGGTTCATCCCAAACAATTATTTGTTTTTCAGTACTCTTTGCAAACTCAAACATTTTATCGGCATCAAAAAAAATATTTTTATTACTAAAAGATCTTCCAGTTTTATTAGAGATATGATCTGCAACAATTACTGCCATATTTGTTTTACCTAAACCTTCATCACCTTCAACTAAAAGTAAATTATCACTTTTTCTTTTATTTCCCATACGATCAATCATTAAATCTAATTTTTGAGCTAGTAGTTTATCAGTTATCATTTTTTAATCTTTCTTCTTTAGTTAATTCATTTAAAATTTTATCATGAATTTTTGATTTAAAATTTTTCTTATATTCATCATATTCCTGCATTTTCTCTTTTTTAAATTCATTATATTTTCTCTTTCTTTCTCTAACTTCTAGTCTAGAATTATATTTTATTATATATTTTTTATTAATTTCTTTTATTCTTTCTTTATTATTTTCCCTATATTTTTTACGATACTTCCTTATTTTTATTATATTCTTTTTATCATCTTCTCTTCTTTTTTCCTTATTTTCTGGTTTAGAATAATATTTTCTACACCATTCTCTATTATATTTCCTTCTTCTTTCTTTATTTTCTGGTCTTTGCCTATATTCTTTTTGCCATTTCCTTCTTCTTTCTTTATTTTCTGGTCTTTGCCTATATTTCTTTTGTTGTTCTCTTCTTCTTTCTTCTTTAGTTATCACAATCCATTATCATCCTTTTTCTTTTTCCCACCTTTACCTTGATCATTTTGTATTCTTCTAAGTATGCTTTCTTTTTTAATCAATATTTGGTAAATTATATCTCTTTTTAATTTGTTTTTTAAATATTCCTTATTAACACCAGATATATTTTTCTCATCATCATCATCACAATCTTGTATAAGTTCTAACCATACAGAATCTAAAAGTACATTCCATTGTTGTAAGTTTGCTCTCCTTCGGAAATAATGACATTGTTCCCAAAGGTTTCCTATCCTTTGAAGTTGTGCAATTGCATCATTAAATTCAGATAGGTTTTCAGAATTAGTTTGTTCAGTATATCCTTTTCCGTAATTATTCATTTTTCATCTCCCCAATTATTATATGCACTTTTATTATTTAAAGGCTATTCTTTTTCAAAAGCCTTTAAATAATATTAATTACTAGTATGAAAGAGGAGGAATAATATTTAATATTTAATTAACATGGCATTAGGAAGATTACTAGAGGGATTCATAACAATTCTTATCGGTGTAAACCTTATCGGACCAGTAGCAGATTCAGTTGCAGCAGCAACTACAGGAAATGTTACAGGTTCATCCGCTACAATACTTAACTTAGTTACATTATTCTTTGCACTAGGAATTATGGTAGCTGGAGTAAATATCGCAGTTGGCGGATTACAAGATGTGGGGCTCATTTAAGAGTAGTAACAAAATAATTTATTGATTTTTTTTTTATTTTTTGTTTCTTCTCTAGGAAAAGTTTATGAAAAAAGGAAAAAAACA
>SDBT01004071.1_pt1 | contig 24934 bp, 39 predicted proteins | sample 2277101 | NCBI WGS metagenome assembly SDBT01 (sample SAMN10404973, study PRJNA504765) | marine sediment metagenome | isolation source: marine sediment core GS10_PC15, 103 cmbsf | place: Arctic Ocean: Southern Knipovich Ridge | collected 2010 | reverse complement strand
ACGGGCTTGGGTTATTGCTTCAAACATTAACTCCTCTACTAAATCTAATAGATAATCTGAAAACTTACCAGTATCAAAACCCTTTAAAATCTCTTTAATTATTTCTTCTTTAGCCTTTTCCATGTTCTTGAATTTTACGATAATTATATGAACAGCGTAGCGTAGTCGAGGCATTTAACCATAACGCTAAATGTCCAACCATTGTTTTCCTATACCAATTTTCTGGATAATCTTCATTAAATACAACCCCGACATTACCGTTTTCAAATACACAGGTTTTAACTCCTTTAGAGATTAATTTCATTATTTTCTTAATCTTCTGTTTTTTACTCCAAGAGATACAATTAGGTTGTAGAAACCCAATTTTGTGTGCGTATTTTTTTAATTCCTTCTCATTCATTTAAATGCCTCGATTGTTCATAATGTCATGTTTCACGATGCCGACAACAAAATTAATATTATGGATATTGTCGGTTTTTCAACTCTTTTTCTTTTAATAAACAGTATTCCTCATCATTCGTTTGCTCACCATCTTCATTTAGGTCTCTAAGGATTGGGTTAATACAACCACAATGACATCTAAGAGTACCATGTTTATACGTGGTTCCATCTTTTCTCAAATGATAACCCAAATCATCTAAGTTGTGTCCGCAATGTTTACATTTCATAAAAATTCGTCTTTTTCTGCTTTTTTCTTTGCGAAAGATTAATGTCTTTTGATTTCTTATTTTATCTTCTTTTTCATAAGATGACAATAATTTCTCACCTTTTAAGTTATCATCAAATATAACTAAAACTACAGGAAAAGGAGATAATTCCTTTCTCCCAAAATTTAATCTTCCCCTAACCAACCGTATTTCTTTAGAATACTTTAGTATGGTATTATGCCAATACCAACTATCAGTTCTTAATGGAATTAAATAAACAATATAAGTAGAATTATTTTTTTGTATCTCTTTAATTCCTTTTCTCAACCATAATTCAACTTGAGAATAAGGAGGATTGACAAAAATACTACCTTTCCAATCTACTTTTAATCCATCCCATTTAGATAAATTGTGTTTATAAGGATATGGGTCAAAATCAAAGTTAAACTCTTTATTCAATCCATCATAAAACATTTTTGGCGTTTTATAATTATCACTATCCCTTGTCCCTTGAATATTTTTATTGAATCTTAACACACAACATCACCCATTATTATTTTTATCTTTTCCTTCAAATATCTCCAATAATTGTATGTGATTAGGTTATAGTTAAACCGATAGACCAACTTCCTTAATTCTCTTAAGGGTATTTTTTAAGCCATTTTTTGCATTTATGAGGGGGTATCCTTTAAAAGTTTTTGTTTGTCTTTCCCATTCTCTTTTTACAGATTCAAGACAATCTCTACAAGTTGTATCTTCTATGTTACAAGTTGTATCTTCTATGTTTAGAGTCAGTCCTCTACCCTTTCCGCATTCAGATTCTTTTGTTAATATATCAATATAATGAGTTTCCATTTTTACCTCCTTGTTTCTGCATTAACTCGATACTCTACCATCTCAATTTCTTTATGTTTACAATCCTTATATCTTGCTATTCCTTTAGGTTCTCCAGTCATCCTTTCCTCCGAACAGTGCGAGGAGGTGCGGAAAAAACCTTTTTTGGTTTTTTCAGGTAACCTTCTTTCTCAAGCTCTTTGGTTGCTTCTTTGATGTCTGTAAATAGATAACACAGAATACCCCTATAGTATTTCTCTTTGCCATCTAATTTCTTATTGAGTGCTTTTGTTAGCCCCTTTTGGGGCACGGAAAAAGCCACAGTCTTTTTCGGGTGTGTCATTTTGCCAACTCGTCTTCTATTTCCTTTTTCAACAATTCTATTTTTACAATAGACTTCATTGCTTCTTCTATGCTTTCTGTGTTGATTATTTTGCCTTTCATTGTTCCTCACCATCCCTTCACTTAAAGATTACATTGAATCTTCTTTTCTACTGTATTCACAAGTAGCACATTTGTCCAAGGGTTCCTGTTTCATCATATCCTCCTCTTCTTAAGGTGTCTCTGAGTCCATGTGTTTCAAATGATTTCCAAAGCTTAATTTGATACTGTTCTACATATGAATCAACTGATTTCTCTACTACACTTGATTTAAAGATTGGTGTTTTCCAATAAAATGACGACCTTGCAGATAGTATAGTTACTTCATATAATTGGTTGATTTCGTAAGTCCATCTCATTTTTTGATTGGAAATGCTTTGTCTATTAATTGCAAAATTAATTCCTTTCCTTTAGGTATATCTCTATACTTAATATCCTCTTTTAACCATTTAACTGCCGATTCTATTTGTAAAACAACCTCGTCATAATCACAAATCTTTTCATTATGCCTAACACCATTGGTACAGACATATTCCCTAAAATTAAGGTTTAGTGGTTGAGGTTTTTTATCCATCAATAACCACCTTTGTATTCTTCTTCTTTGTATGCTCTGTGATAACGTATGACTAAACATTTCAATACATAATCTCCTGAAATGCTGTCACCAAACAAACCTTCGTTTGCTATATGTTGAAGAGTATGACAATCAGCTATTACAGCAACTACTGAACCGTCTGTTCTTAATTTTACTAATTTGTTTACTGTGTCCATAAAACTTTCATGTTTTTTAACTTCTTTGTCGATTGTCATTCATAGGCTCAAATCGTTTTCAAATCCTATTTTATTTAATAATATTCGATTTGGATTTTTAGATATATTCCACTCTTTGATAGCATCTCGAACTCTTTGTTTATAATCAGATATTTCTGTTAATCTTAATCTAAGTCTTTCTGTTATTGTTGCTGTCTTTGTCTCTTCATTCCAATCAAAATGTGGTGCTAATTGCTCTAAACTAAATACTTCCTTAAGAACTGCTTGATTTTTTAGAGCCCATCTAATTCCTTCTTCAAATGTTTTTATCATTTTAACAACTCTGGATTTTTGTGAATGTTTCCTATGACTTCTAAGTCGTTCCAATCTTCATATTCATCACCATAAATATCCATGTTTTTTTTGATTTGAAAACAAAACCCAGGTATTGGTTTATCAAACCATTCTATTATACCCATTGGGATTTTTACTTGATAATTTGTATCTACAACAATATCCCCTTCATAAATCTCTTTTCCATTCTTGTCTTTTAATCCTGTGAATTGCATTACTACAACTCCTGACTTACAAACTTCAGAATTAATTGAATTATTTATTGTAGTTCCAAAACATTTTAAGGCTTCAAGAGTAATGTCTTGCTTCATAGATTTTTGATGAATACCCCATACTCTGAATTTAATTTCTCTCATTTATGTCCCCTCCTGTAATAATTTTAAATTTACTGTTGGTCTTGCTTTGCATGATTGTATTTATTATGTTTTTGGAAGTATTTAAGACGAAAAGCGTAATAAAGTGCGAGGATATGACTGCACATCTTTCCTTTGGTTACAAAAAATTGGCAATTGCATGAAAATTCTCCATCTGGTCCTTTCTTAAGCGTATACGTTCTTTTGTTATATCCAATTATAGGACCGCATTGAAACAAGTTATCTCCTAAATAATCTAAACAATTATGTTCTACGAACTTCTTGGCTTTGTTTACTTGCGATTGTTCAAATTGACCTGTGTGATGCGAAAAGTATTGTATATTTTGAGGTGTAATCTCTTGTGGTCCTTTTGGTTTATTTATTATTATTTCAGTCATTTTATTGATTTATATACTGCTAAAACATATGCACAAAGAGGTTTCATATCTGTAATTCCGCCAAAGATTGAGTGGCAACTGCAGGTACATGATTCTAAATAAGAGAATTTCCCATTCATAGCAAGACAAACTTGAGGAGGGTCATCTATTTCAAATGAAAAGTAAAGCCTATCTCTTGCTGAACCTTCTGAAATTACTTTGTTTTTTAGTTCTTCTGCTTTTTTGAATATGTTTACTCTCATAAAACGTGCCAAAGGATACCCTTAACTTTAGTTATGGGAGGAATTGCCACTCACCTCCTTAATATTGTAAATTCTGCTATTGACTTCTTCAAGTATACCTTTCTTCTTGAGATAGTTACAAGCTTCTTCGTAAGCAGATAAACATTGGTTATCTATCTCTCCGTTTCCATCTCCGCAAGCTTGATTTAAAACATCAAGCAATAATTCGTCTTGTTTGTCCATTTTGAAAACCCCCGACTTTAGTCGGATTTATTTGGGAGTATGTCATTTTAGCAGTTCTTTTTTGTCTTTTTCAGTCAAGCCAAGCTCTCTTTCTATTTCTTTTGCTTTTAAATTATGTGTTCTTGCTTTATCTAATTCCTCCTTCCAATCTCTAATGTTCCTCTCATAATCTATTCTTTTGTTCGCTAATTCTTCTAATTTCACTGCTTCTTTGGCTTTCTCAAAAGCTTCCTGTTCCATTTCAGTTCTTTTCATAGATTTCACCTTTATTTTTTTTATAAATTTTGGATGATACACACTATATCCGTGGTCTTGTATGTTTGGATTATCGTCTTCATAAGAGTAAACTTTGATATGACAGTTAGTTCCTATACCTACTACAATACCAATTTTACCATGCCATTTGAATTTCTTAGCATCTACCTTAACCCAGTCTCCTATTTTCATATTTCCCAGTCTTGGTTTGAGTAAGCTATTTGTCTTTTGCCTTTGATATAAACAACTAATCTCTTTGTTGTATTCACTGGCACTTCTATTTTCTTTAATTTCTCTATTTCTTTGTTTGCGTAATATTTGTCTTTTCTTGTTGATTTAATAGACTCAACTAACCAATGAAATTTAGAGAAAGCCACTATATCAAATATTCCAAAACTTCCTCTTTGCCTGAAACAAGTATATCCTTGTTCTGTTAGGTATTTTTTCTCTTTTCTTTCATATCCAAGTCCATAGGATTTATTGCTCATCTAATTTCACAAATCTCTGTTTTTATTTCCTTTAAACATATTCTTGTTTGATTCCCATTATTACATACTTCATAAAGTCCTATAAAAGCATCTTCCTCTCTCTCCAATTCATCCTCACATATTATTCCTTCATTTGGAGTAAAATATTCACAATCTCGGAACGTCCAGCCACCACTCAAATAATCTAAAGATTTTATTTCAATTGTTTCTGTACTGGTTTCTGTATGGCAATATCTATGTGGTAACTCGTCTATTTGCTTTTGTAAGTGTTTTTCCGTTAATCCTCCAGCAATAACTGATGTGAAAAATAAAATTACGACAAGAACCATACAGAATCTAAAATCCTTGCTTAGTTTCATTTGTTTCTGTCCTCAAACCCTTTTTTTAGCCTATGATACCATGCTTGGATATCCCTTACGTTTGATTTCTTTTCAGAAATACAGAGAGCTATAGCATTATTCCAGAACATTCCTTCTTTTGCTCCTTCGCTGTATGAAGTGCCATGAGGAGCCACCCCTCCCCCCATTTGGCGAGACACTTCTTTCTCCTCTTTAGCTAAATCCTCGTCAGATGTACTGCTGCGAGAATCGTTAGTTTTGTAAATACATTTTAAGTTTCTGTAAGTTATTGGACCATGCTGTCCTTGCCCTTCTTTTTCTTCCCATTCCATCTTTACATTGTCTCCGACTTTGATTTTCTGGCCTTCGTCATATTCCCAAAAAGAGAATATCTTGCCATTTATTGTGTATTTCCAATAAGGACCATTCTTGCTACTTCCTTCTTCTTTACTTTCTATGTTTCCTGTTCCTTCTTTAACTTCCATTTTGTTTTCCTCCAGTTTTATCTTTTCTTGTGCCCAGCCCAACACTATATGGGTGTTTCAACAAATAATCTATTTCTCTTTGTATTTTGAGCAATCTTCTCCTAAAATGATATATTTGTTGTTTTGCATTTTGATATCTCATCGTGGAGCATCTATTATCATCCCTAAGCCTCTTTTTAAGCCGAATATAAGCTTGTTTTAACTCTTTCTTAGTCATACCATCTATTTCTTCATAAAGTTCCTTATTAATCTCTAACATAAGACTCATCATAACCATTCCTCCAATGATTTATTTACTTTCTGTTGATATTCAAGATAAGCTGCTTCAAAAATCGGTGTTGTGATACTTTCGATGTGATTCTTGAGTTCTTTCAATGATTCTGCCTCTGCTACACTCACCCATACGCTTCCACTGGAACTTACCATCTCTTTGAACATATCTTTTTTAAAATATGTTATGTAATATACCTATCACTAACTAACTTCTAAACTAATATAATCTCTTAATGATTATTATGTGAATCTAAATGACAATCTCTGCAGATATATATTTCGTTGTTTCCTGTTTCTTTAAATAAATCATTATAACTGGTGTGATGGACTACTCCTTTGTTTCCGATGACTTTATTGCATAATTGACATTCTCCTTTGGCTTTGTCTTTGAGCTTCGCTCTTTTCTCTTTCCATTCATCTGTATCCAAATAATTCTTGTAATTTGAATCAGCTAAACTATCAAAAATAACTCTCTGTCGTTTAAATGGAATTGTTACCATTTTTATTCTTTTCTATTATGGAAAATAAATACAATAATCTAATTTCGCTTAAAACAGCAAATTATACACTCTTCCAAGCACAAAGCCTATTACTATGGAACCAACCACAATAAAGCCTATAGCAGCTCCTATGTTGCTCAGGAGTAGCTTTCTTGCTGTTATCCTAAGGCAGGGCATCTCACAAACAAACGGTTCTTCGTCGTTTGTAGTTCGTTTAACTTCACCACAGATTTTACACTTTCTTTCTCTTACTTCGTTTTTTGTTCTTATCATCATTATCATTTATATCAACCCCTTCATTATTACATCAACCATTTCTGGGTTTAAAAAAGCATAATCGTGGAAGTTTCTTGGCTTTAGTTCTCCAGAAAGTAATTTTTTATTTCTTTTTTTGAGTATATTTTGCACTACAGTGATTTGACTGTGGCCTTTTCCAGTAAATCTATTTTCTGTCATAGTTCACTAACTCAAGGATAAACTTCCTCCAAGTCTTATCTCCTTTAGTTTTTTTTAAGAAATCAAATTCTTTGTCTTCAAATGTCTCATTTATTGCTTTCATATGAGTAAGTAAGTGAGTCTTATATTTAAATGCTTTGAAAATGAACTATTCTATAAACTATATGTTATAGTCTATTTTCCAAAAAGAATCTTAAGAACAAAGCCACCTAACCCATTATGTAATGGTTTTTTGTGTTCGGTTTCTATTATTGCTAATCTTGTGTTGTGTTCGCCTGATGTGGTTTTTATATCTTCTTGACCATGTCGTAATGACTTTACATCTTTCTGTATCTGATATACTCTTTCATCTATCCGAACTAACATTTCAGAGTTTTTTGACATTTTTACTCTTTATTTTGCTTTATATCTTCCATAGATAGCAATTACAAGACCAATTACTTCTGCCAGAGTATTTAAAGTTGTTGTCAAATCTCCTTCAGTGACATACTTAAATACACCAAATACTCCTGCAAGAGTTACTGCAAGTCCAATATATGTTTTTTTTCCGTCTAACATTTTAAACTTTTCCCTCCTTTTGTGTTATTTAAATAGTCACTTATACAATAAAGCTGCTGAATCTACTCTTGTTGTTGTTGAAGTTAAGATTATTTCTAATTGTAATTTTGTGCCTGGATTATCTAACTCGGTTTCTTCATTTATATTAACTTCTTGGAACTCTGCTTGTGCATCTGCTCTCACAAAATAGGTTGTTCCGCTAAGGGACTCTCCTGTTACAAGCAGATGAATTTTAGTTGCGGTAATCGGTGTGTCTTTTGTTATGCTTACCATTATACCTGATTCAACTCCCGAATCCATTAACAAATTTCCCTCTGTTACTCCTATATTTGAGCTGGAGGCACTATCTATTTTGTTTTCATTGTCGAATGTAAAGTTAAATGAGTTGGTCATGTTAAATGGATTGACTATTGTCTCTTGGCTTATGTCTTTTCTTATTCTATCTTTAAACAATTTAGGCACACTTCTTTCTTTGTTGAAAAAGACTTCCATTGTTTCATTTGGCACTTTGAATACAAACTTAACCAATCTGAATCTATCATGTAAGTTATGTGGTGGGCTGATTACATATATCATATCTCCTGGATTGAGTTTTGGCATAAAGAAAGTGTCTGCACTGCCTTGATTAACTGGGTCTTTTAATTGAGCACTTTCTGCAGCAGAAACCTCTTCTGCAAGAGCTTCATCTACTATTGTGTTATCTGTAATAATCTTTTCTTTTGTTCTAAAAGTAGATTGAGAAGCAGAATCATTGGAAGTCGATATAACAGGAAGCCCTCCTGCTTCTCCGTAAACAGTTATTTTATTTCTTACTTCTGCACTATCTGTACCAAGACCTCTTAAATTGATTAAGGAATCATCCCAACCTACTGCTTCATTATCATTATTTTTTTGGTTTCTTTTAAATGAATGCAAGTCTTTGTCAAAATCAAAGTAACTGTCTTCGTCTCCTTGTATGTCTAATTCAAGCAAACAATCAAATAAAGGCTTCTTTACGAATTTTATGCTGATTGGAGTAATATTATCTTCTACGTTGTTTGTAGTGAAGTCAGGTAAGACATTAGCTATCAAGTCTTTTCTTATGTCGCTTATTTGAGCAATAACATAGTCTTTAGTGACCATCACATCAAGTGCTTGAGCATTAAAGTGACCACCTTTGATACCCAACTTAAAAAATCCTCCTGTTATTCTGCTTTTTATTTCTTCTACTTCTCCTTTGAATTGTACCGTAGAGCCATCTGAGAAGTCCATCTTAAATAGTATTATGTCTCTTGCAGCGAATTTATCTGTAAAGTCTTCACCAGAGTTGTCCAATTCTATCTCACAGATTAACTCTTCTGAAATAAGACCATGAGGAAATCTACCTGAAAGAATGAAATTAGTTATATCTATATCTTTAATAGTACAACTCCACTTTGTTGTTCTGTTTGGTGGAATAAACACAAATTGTTGTCGAGTTCTTCGTGGCATTGTTATTCAACTATTAGGTTTAATTCTGGTAAAAACTCTTGATTAAAAACACAATCACTGCATATAGATGAGAAGTGTACCCAAGGTAATTCGAATCTATTCGTACACCCATATAAATCCCACCAGTTCCATATACCTTTATGGGTGTTCGGTGTGGTTATAGTTGTGGCTGTTATGTTTGTAAGTATCTTCTGATAAGTTGTATTTAAAAAGAAATTAAAGTTAGCTGGGTCAGTTCTATTTGAGTGATTGTTATAAGATACATTAATACACACATTCAATGTTTCGTTTGTCTTGACATATATATCATTTACTTCGTCATAGCCTAAATTAGTTAAGTTCCAAACAGGTAAATTAGTTGTTTGTCTATAAGGAGTTACATTTGTGCTGTTCCTTGAAGCAGGGAACACATCATAGAAATCATAAGCAGAGCCAATACTTACATTAAAGAACGAATAAAAGATTTGAATTATTTTACTTGTTTTTAATGAAGCAGACCTTGCTACTGCGGTATAATTCCAGCTCCCTAAGAAATCAAACTTAAGATTGCTTACTATTAGATTGCTTCCTGAAAAAGAGAAATTAATTATACAGATTGAACAGTCTTCAAAAGAAGCATTCCTCAAAAGAATTGGATTTATAGATGAGTTTACTTTAAACTCATCTACCATAATAATTCCAGATGTTTCACTGCTTATTTTTATTGTATTTAATTGACTTGGAGTTGGAGTTAAGTTTACAAACAAGGAACCAGAAGTGGCATTTAAATTACCAATACTTTCAAATTCATTAATTCCATCGTTGCCTAAATCTACTGTAACATTTGTTATACTTGATTTGGTTACATCAAATGTATATTTTCTTACAATAGGTGAAGTGATATTTATGATTGAATTTAAACTAAATCTTACTCCTGAATAGTTACCCACTGTGGAGAAAGTATGTGTTATTCCATTTGTAACTTGCTCAAATGTAGGATTCTCTTCATCCATAATATTACTAACATATCCAAGAACTTGAGTACCATCTGGCTCAGATGATGTCCAAGTGAGTGTTGCTTTTTGCAAATTAGTTTTACTTTTGTTTAATATTCTCGATGTATAGTTTCCTTCACTTTTATATGTTCCATTATTTGTAGAGCGATTAAGCATTACTCCGCCCCACTCCAAATTAAGAATGTCAAATTTCATATCTACGGCACGAAATTTTAGTCTTATTTTTTGATTGAAGTCCAATGATGATATATCCCGTGAACCTCCACCACCACCTGATGAGGCATTTGTACTTACATCCCATAGAGTATAATCACTTTTATCTTTTTTAAAAGTAACATTAACTGTTCCCCTATGCATCTCACTCGCCTGTTGAAATAATAGTTCAGAACTTGTTCCATCTGTTGCATATATAATAATTTGTTGATTGGTCTGTTGCGCATTTTGGTCAAATTTAAACATTCCATTGATTAAAGAAGTATCTCTCATGTCCATTATAATATCATTATCGTCATCTAATATTATTGTAGCACTTGTATCATCTCCAAGTGTATCTGCACAAGTTACTCTTAATTCTCCTCCATTATTGGTTATATGTTCCAAAACACAATTATCAACACTTTCAAAAACCCATCTTTCTATGCTTGTATTAAGAAGAAAATCATCCCAAATTCCAAGAGGAGCATCTACTTGATAAGTAAGAGTTTCATTAAAACCAATTGCTTCATCAGTTCCATTGAAATGTTCAGTATAAGTAAATTCATTATCTATATCTAAATCAAAACCAGTCAATCTAAATGACAGATTAATTGGATTGGTTACTCTTGTTAAATTACCGAATATGAAATTAGAACCTCCTGAGATATAAGTCAGATTAACAGCATCTTTTACTTCATTACTTTCTATGAATTTATTGTTATCAAGATAAATAGTCTTCAATGTCCCAACGAAGGTTATCGTCTCTCCATAATAAGATATGTTTACATCACTTGATTCATCTGCACTTATTATCTCTAAACTTACATTAACTATCATTGTCTTGTTGTTGCTTGTAATATTGAGGGGTCCTGTTGATGTAAGTGTAGATGTATTTCCTATATCTGTAAAATTTACTTCTCTTAATACAGTTATATTGAATATGAAATGGGTTCTATTTGTTCCTGAACTAAAATTGAAGCCATAACCTGGAGCATCCAAGTCTATTTCGATAGTGCAATTCCCTCCAAACTGAGCAGTGCAATTAGCTGAAATATTTACCCAAGACCTATACTCATATTTCCTCGTATCGGCTACACCATCCAAAAACAAATTAGCTATGGCTTCTTGGTCTACTGTAAAAAAGACTATCTCACTTTGATTTATATTATTATAACTATCGGTGTAATTTACATAAACTGTATGCACTCCAATGGTTGTGACATCAAGTAGATAACTTGCATTAGTTCCATTGATATAAGAATTATTGGTGATAGTTAGTATGTTATCTATATATAACTTAGCAATGAAAGTTTCATCTACATTATCTGTAGCAGAGAAAGTAAAATTAATACTCGTATCGTTTTTATCTTTTCTAAAAATAGAACCATTTAATATTAATCCTGTGGCATTAGGTTCAATTGGGTCTGTTATGTTTACAAAGAATATTCCAAATGTAGCTGTTTGGTTTTGATTTCCTGCATTGTCTTTACAAGGTATACTTATTGGATGAACTCCAGTCCTGTTAGTTGCATTTCCTATAGGTAAAGTACATATATGATGTGTATTTCCAGTTGTATCACAATCTGTATAACCATCTGCTTCGGCATCAGAATAGTTTATATTGAGTCCTGGTGTAATTATACAAGTCCCTATCGAAGAGGTATTTATATGAAATGTAGGAGTTGTGACATTTGTTCTTCCTTCTCCATTTATTCCTATTTGTTCTAAAGTATTATTGAAAAGAACTTGACCTATACTTGAAGCTGATGTTGCTTCTGAAGTTAGGTTTATTAAAGTAATATTAAATGGAACTAATACGTTAAATACTGTAAGTTCACTTTGAACATTATTTCCCAATGAATCATTAGCATAAATAGTTACATTATGAGAGCCTTCTGAGATGGATGTTAAGGTGATGTTGGTTGGGATAATTTCATCAGAATTATATTCAAAAACACTATCTGAAACAAAACCAGAAATAAAAAGGGAACTACCATTCCATGTTACTCCTGAAGAAGAGGTAGTTTCCCCTATACTAAAATTTACCCCTGTATAATCTCCTGAAGAGTTATATTCAAAGACAGCATCAGTACTAAATTCTGCAATATAAAATCGATTACTTTTCCAAACTATACCTCCTTCGGAAAAAGACATTTCGGAACTTATATCAAAATTAAAACCAGTATAAACTCCTGCAGAAGTATAACGATATACTACATTTGAGTTTTTACCCAAGCTATAAAAAAAAGTTCCATCCCAAGCCATTCCTGCAGGTGTAGCATCTTCTGCTACATTAAAATTAAAGCCAGTATAATTTCCTGAAGAGTTATATTCAAAGACAATTGTTGGGGAACTTCCTCCAACATAAAATCGATTACTTTTCCAAACTATACCTAAGGGATTACTTTGCTCATTTGTTACACCAAAATTAAAACCAGTATAAACTCCTGCAGAGCTATATTCATAAACCTTATCATCACCGCTACTCACAATAAAAAAGGAACTACCATTCCATGTTATCCCACTTGAACTATCTATAACATTAAAATTAAAGCCAGTATATGCATAATCATCAGTGGGAGTGGGAGGACAAATCATAGTATCATTTGCCCCTCCATCCAAACTATAAGCACACCAAGAAATATCAGTTATATTTGATGTCCAGTTTAAATCTATTGAATTGACTAAATGGGCTGAATTGTTCAGGGGATGTAATATGGTAATGTTATATAAAGGAATTTCTGGGTCGAATAATTCAAAAGTCACATTCTCACTTTGGTTCACATTATTATAACTATCTGTTGTGATGTAAGAATAATTATGAAACCCTATAGTATTAACTGTAATAAAATAACTTACATTGGTTCCATTAATATAGGTGGTATTTGTTACTTCAATAACCCCGTCTATCTGGAGAGATAATGTAAAATTTCTGTCTATATTATCTACAGAAGAGCCAGTAAAATTGATAGTATTGTTTATCCCTAATGCAAATAACTGACCAGAAATAGGAGTATGCAATGTAGAATTGGGAGCAAATGGGTCAGTTATGTTTATAGTGAAGTTACTGCTTGTAGAACTTAGATTTTGATTTCCAAAAGTATCTTTACAACCGATAGAGAAATTATGAAGAAGTATTCTGCCTGTTGCGTTATCATCTCCCAAAGTACATATGTGATTTAGTACCCCTGTTGAAGCACATTCTGCACTTCCAAGAGTTATATCATCATAGTTTAAGTCTCTTCCATTATCTATTACTGCACATCTTGAATCTTCATCAGTTATGATTCTAATGGTAGGAGTTGTATCATTAGTTCTGGCTTCTCCATCTAACTTTTTATTTACAACTCCGTCATTAAAAATAATCTGTCCTTCTCCCCCTTCACTACTTAAATTAATCAAAGTTATAGCAGGGGGTTTATCATCTATTATAGTAAACAAAGTGCTGTTGAGTGCAAAGTTACCTGCAGCATCTGTTGTAACACAAGTTGCATTTATTACTCCAAATGATATGTTTGTTGTGATGTTTTGAGAATAGAAATCTTCTGTTCCAGTTAAACCAAAAGAAAAATTATATTGGTCTCCTGGTCCAGTTAAATTAAATGTTATATTTCCAGAAGATAATTCAGTATCATCTGTGGTAAAACAACTTATATTTACTACGTTATTTATTCTAATAGTATCACTTGCATTTTTATTTGTTATATTTACAACAGGTGGGATTATATCTGGAATGATTGCTAAATCATCATAAGAGGGGCAACCAATACCCAAATCAGTATCTTCTCCTGTGGCTAAAGAATTTATTTCGGATTCTGTGAGATTTTTCCAAATTCTCAAAACTGTCATATCAGCATCAATAAGTTGTCTATCCTCTTGACGAGCAAATATAACAAAACGTTCATCTCCCGCATTAACAGCAGCATCAACTGCTCTTTCAGCATCTAAAGTTCCATTAATCCATATTTGCTGTCTGCTTCCATTAACTTGTGCTCCTACACTCCAAGGGTGTCCGTCATTAATAACAATAACCCCATTTAATCTATTTGTTGCGCCATGGAAGAAAAACTGTACTGCTCCTGCATTACCACCAGCACCGCCATTTATAGAAAGTCTTAAAAATCCATGCCCTGCATCAGTGTCAAAACTTGCAACAATACCTGCGTCTTGAGTGGTATCTGTGGTTCTAATGCATACCTCAATAAAAAATTCTTCTAAATCTATGAATGCTTCTAATCCAGTAGTATCATTAATTAGAACCCCACTTGAAGTTGTTGTGCCATCTGCTCGATATGCTTCATCAGGTGGAAACACTATTCCTGTACTCACACCTGCTTTTCTGTCTCCTGCGAGGCTTCCATCTCCTAAAGAATCGTGGTCTACATTTAAAGTAGCACCATCTGTTTTGGCATCACTAAAGCTCCAAGATTCAAATAATTTATCAAGGGGTGGATAGTCTGCATTTACAAAAGATACACCCATTAATCCAATCAAAATTATTATAAATATAAATTTCACTTTACATCAATCCTCTTTAATCCTGGTGAATCTATCTTATTTGAAATAAAATTAAACCTGCCTTGAGAGAAATCAATTTCAATACAACTCTCTCCTGAAGTGCATTTCCCATTTCCATTACCATCACTTACGCTATCGCAAGTTATTTTGAATCCTATCTGTTTGCAGAAATATCCAGCATCTTCAAAGTTAAAACTTTCTCCTCCCAATTCGTAACCTACAGTTCTACACACATCTCTTGATTTAATTACTAATTTATCTCCTATTTTTTCTGTTACTTTAAATTGTTCAGTTACATACTGAGTCTGGGAGTAATTGGAATAAGGAGTGGTTAAGCAACCTATTCCAGAACTGTTAGTTTCGTTTTTTCCTGTGCAATGAGTTTGATTTATGAACGTGACTATTTCAATTCCAACTCTTCTTGTTTTAGTAACCTCTCCCAAAATATCTTCTTTTACTTCATAAGATTCAGGTTTACAATCTTCAATAGGGGCTAAACTAACTCCATTCCAAATAGGGTCTATGTTTATATCTTCCATTAAGAAATGTTCTAAATCAAAGTTCCATTTGACAGTTCCTGTTATGTTTTGTCCGTGTAAGATTATTCTACTTGGTGAAGGTCTTGCTTTAGTATTTCTTTTGATTAAGGTATTTCCAGAAACAAGTGGTCTTAAGTATCCGTAATCTGGATGCTTCATAGTTGAAGTTCTTTTGATTGCGGGAACAAGAATGTCTACTTTGACTTTAGGGTCTGTTGTAACTAATTCATCTATTTTATCTAAATTAACCCAAAGGGTTCTGCTTCTTGTTCGTTTTTTAAAAACAACAGGTTTGTCTCCTGCGTTCTCTACTTTGATTTCCCAATAGGTTGATTTAACTTTTATTTCAGAATAGCAATCTGTGCATGTCTTGTCACCATCATCAGAATAAGATACACCAGAGGTATTTAAAATAAAGAATAAGAATACTGCTATGGAAACAGTACCAGTTCCAGCATATCCAAGTATGGCTTGCCATTTAAGATAGTTCATTTAGCACCCCGATGACATTGTTTACAGAACGTTATACCATTATCGAGGTCCCATAATAAATCTGGATTAGTGAGGTAAATATCAGAAAATTTTATTTTGTGATGTGCCTCTAATTGTCCACCTCTTGCCTTGCAATCCTGACAAGTGTAATCATCTCTTTCAAAAACATCATTTCTCCACGATTTATATTGTTGAGAATTCCTAATTTTAAAATTTAAATGTGTTTTTCCCCCTTGCCAATTCCAGTGATTAATTCCAGACATGTCGGTTCTCAATTTACCTTTATTCCAAGGTATATGTCCTTCTTTAAATAGTCCTTGTAGTTTACCTTCTATGTATAATTTTTTAAATTGTTCTGATTTCTTTTTAATTATTTCAGCCTTCCTTTTCTGTTTCTTTCTTATATAATATTCTTTATCACAACGAAAACAAAGACATCCTTGTTTATGCGATGGTGGATTATTACCCTTTTTAAATTCAGTTCTTGGAGAACTATGTTGCCCTTTATGAGCCAAACTTAAATTTATTTTATGTTGTTGAGTAAACTCTCTTGTTGGTATTCCTCCAAGTAATACAAATAAACTAACCGTCAAAACCGATAATGTTTGCCATTTCATATATCCTTCCCTATTATAAATGTAGCTTCTACATCATATTTGGTAAATGGTTGTGGGTCTGCTACAATAGGAACACCATACAATCCTGCTGTTTCCCTAAATCTCATTTTAAGAATGAATGTTCCCACTTCATCGCTTCCTGGAACAGCTTGGAATATGGTTCTATAGTTTCCAGTTCCCCAAACTAAAGTAAGAGAACGTCTAAATTCAGCCATAGTAAGAAGATTGTTCCTTTTTGTAAATGCGGCTTTTGTAAATGTTGATTCATCATCAAATAGACCAGTTACAGTAATTGTTTTGGTTATCTTCTTTAAATCTATTATCCTTCTTGGTTTATCTGTTAGGGTATCTCCTTTTGATTTGAAATTTAGCCCTCCTACTTGATTGATATAACTATATTCTATTCTTGCTGAAAATATCTCAACTGCTTCATTATCTTCATGAGTTATGGTGTTTCCACTAATATTTGTGGATGTAGTTATATATACATTCCCTGGTACTATTGTTGTTGTTATCATTTTATCTCCTTGATAGAGAACCTAATTGATTACTTGTAGCCTCACCAAATAATTCATTAAATTTATTTGCTATTATCTCTCCTAAACTCAGTCCATCTACTCCCTCTGAAGAATTTACAGTAACACTAAGGTCATTCTGGAAAATTATCCCCCCTCCTACAGCACTTGCAACACCAGGGCCTCTTGGGTCTACTGTAACTGGTGCAGGTGGTTCATCAAACCCTAAGGTTTGCCTAAGACCAAGTCTAAAGGATTCTAACCTCGCTAATACACTGAATTTTGCCTCAACTTTTTCTATCACAACTAATAAGGCTTCTAATACTCCTGTAGCTGCTATTATCCTGCCAATAAGTTTAAGTTTACCTGGACCAAATATAAACAAAAGAGCTCCAAGGGCCGTAGTTAATGTTGCAGTTTTAATTTTAGCTTCTCCAGATTTGTTTGTCCAATCAGATAAGGATATAGAAGCTAAACTTATACCTATAGCTATTGGTCCCCATCTTTTAGCAAAAGTTCCCATACGTTTATTTAAACTGGGAAAAGCTGAGTTTAAAGAGGTAATGCCTAAAATAAATATTCCAAAATCACTTATCACAGAACCCACACCTATCCCTATTAATGCGAATGCTCCAGCAAAATTTGTGACCTTATCTGGGAGTTTGTCCAATATTTCCAGCATATTAAAAAGAGCATCATTTACAAGTAATGCTGTATCTAAAAATAAAAGAGCTAATATATCATTTAAAATAGTAAAAGTCTCTGCTACATCGAATGCAGGCCTAAGCAAACTTTTGAAGAATCTCGAAATAGCCATTCCAAAAAACAGGACTCCAAGCATTTCAAATTTGAATTGACCCATAACAGCAGTAGCTCTTTTTGTATTAACATTAAATTTTCCTAATTTCTTGTCAATATCTTTAATGGCATTAGAAGTATTAATTCCTGCTCTTCCTAATTTTGTAAGATTTTCTCTGGTGTTAAGCAAACCTGTGACTGCTTTAGCAGCTCTTACATCTACATCTACAATTATAGATTCTCTAACAACCATTTTAGCTTCTCTTTACCTGTCTATTCACTCTATCGTATTCATCTCGTTCTCTTTGCTTTTCCTTATTTAGTAACTCTAATCCAATCAGTGTTCTTGGAACTGCTTCCTCTAAGACATCCTTCCATGTGTAGGGAAGATGCCTCATATAATAATACCATGACTCTATGAGAGTTTCTTGGCCGGATTGCGATTTATAGCTTCCAGATTTTTGTCCAAGATATTCCCTTTTGATTCGGGCTTCGTAGCTGAGTCCAGTTGCCCTTGCTGACCTCTTTGCTGAAAATCAAACATATCTTCCAAGCCATTTATTTTAGCAGCTATATCTAATATCTCAAGAAGAAATGGTGCTTCCATTTCATCCATTTCTTCATCATCAAAAGCATCTACTTCACCATTGACTATTTTTGGGTCTGCATTCAAAGAATACTTTGCCATCAATATTGCAGCTTTTAACCCTTGTTTTTTATCTGCTAATTCAACTACTTCAAGAAGTTGTTTATTTTTCATAGGATGTAATTCGAACTCTTTCTTTCCATCCACTGTATCTAATACTATCTTTTCTCCTTTTGCTCTTAGTCTGCTTCCTTTCATCTTTTCAACACCTCAACTTTTCTTTATTAATTTACTCCCATCTGCACTCCGAACATATCCAGAGGGAGTTATATCTTTACTTGTTAAAGACTTTAATTGTTCTTTGATTCCATTAATTTCCTCAGCTAACATATCTACTTTAGCTTCTATCTCTTCTGTGCCTTTTGGAAAATAACCATCATAGAGCTTAATTAATTCCTTAATAGTAACCCCGTGGTCATTGCTATATTCTTCCTTTGAGATTTCCAAGAATCTCTTCTTGAACTTTGGTTGAATATAGTTTATACCTATGGCTGTCTCCTTGAGCTTCTTTTGAAAAGATTCTACTTTCTTCTTTATTTCTTCATCACTCATGAATTTAATCAGGGAACCCAGCAGTAGTATAAGATGTTAATGCCACCAATGCTGTTTGGTCTCCAGATTGATAACCATAATTCTTAATGGTTCCAGCTTTATTGAATGGTTTACACTTAAAAGTTATGGATGCTTTTTCTTGATTGTCTCTCATGTTAGGTTCCATATTAACAAATAAACAATTATTTGCAAAGAACCTCAAAGAGTCCGTAGATGCTGCTGTTGAACCTGCTGCTGTTGCGGCTGCAGCATCATTTGTAAGCAATCGAGCTATCCTAAACCTATCTCTATTTCTTATGACTCCTGCAGGGAAACTTGTATCTGTTGCAAGTGGCTCTGATGAATCATAAGCATTTGGGTCTGATGTTCCAGAGACTTCAAGATATTGCTGAAATAAGCCTACTCCACTCGTAGAATCTAATTCAATAGGTATTATATCGAACCTAATCTCGATATCTCCTTCTGGGTCTTGCTTCCAAATTCTTCCACCTGCTGCGTTTACTACTGAAGATGCTGGTTTTTCTCCAGTTACTTCCCAACTGGTAGGGTCTACTATTGCTGCAAATTGTATCTCTGACTGTGCAGAACTTCCTCTTCTTATTATACTTAATAGGAAATAATTGTCCCATCCTTCTGGAAATGCCATTATTCATCACCTTTGTTTTTTCTCTCTATTAGTTCCATTCCTGGAACATCAACTTTTCTCGGCAAATCAACGACATCTTTTAATCTATAATCATTCTTTCCAACCGTATAAGATTTTTCTCCTACATAGAAAGTCATAACTCCTGTTCCTGTATATCTGTATTTTACCATCTTATCTACCTCGTCTGTTTACTGTTTTTCTGATTTCTTTTCTGACTTTTTGAATATTTTTCCTTGCTCTTTTGTTTGCATTTACTATCCAAGGATGTGGACTGACTGTTATGTGTGAAGTGACAAATCCTTCTAATCCTAATTTTGTTCTGGCCCAACGAGATATACTTCTACCTTTTTTTAAAGCAACTACATGAGGTCTCATCTGGTCTAATACAATTAAAGTATCTGGAGCAACAACTCCATAATTTCCTGGACCGAACTTAATTGGTTCCTTAATTTGACTTCTGAGTATATTAAATGACCTTCCTGTCCACGATTTTATCCCTCTTGGATTGATTCTACTTGTTGATTTCGCTTTAGACATCTCTTCGAGATAGGCTTTTGCATATGCACCAGCTACTTTCTTAGCTCCAATGTCTGCACCTTTTGGAATAGTTTTGATATACCCTCCTATCATAGTCTGGACTTTCCTTGAATCCACTGTTAGACTTATTTGTCCGCCACTTCTTGAGATTGCCATTATGTTGTCAAAGTTAAAGATTCTCCAAATCTTATATCAAAATCGCTTATGAACACAGATTTACCTTCAAATTCATCTTCATCTGGCTCTACATCAAATTCTAAACGAGGCATTCTTTGATTAGTTAATGTTTTCCTATTCTCAGCATTATTCAATGTCTTGATTATTTTATCTGTAATAAGAGCACATTGTTCTGAGCCAATTGCGTTTCCTTTAGAGTCACTATCACTATCCCTACACACAATGTGAATAAAAAATTCATAAGCCATAAGTGACTGGGTTAAACTTGCGGTACTTCTTCCTTTCTTTGGATTACTCCTACTCACCACAATAAATGGAAAACCAGTTCTTCCGAAACCTCTTCCAAGGTTGGGTTCCCTTACGTGAACAAACTTCCTACGACCTGTCGTATCATTTGGGTCAGGAACATTAGAACGATTATTAATAAGATTATATAGATTAGCAAAAGACTGATTTGCAATATTACTTGCATTTATTCTACCTGAATCAAGTATAGCCATTGTGTGCCCTTGGGCGATAAATAGGTCTCCTTGGAGATACTTACTCTATATTTTTATCTTATTTAAATAGTAGTCTCTCCCCCCGAAAAGAATTAACAACACTTGTGGAGGTGGCAAATGATGTGAAGGGAGAGTCTAAGTCGGGGTAATATTATGATTTCTGTATTTTCTGATTACTCTTGCTCTAAAAGCATCAAAGTTAGTTATGTCTCCAAACTCTACATCAGAGAGTTTCTTGGCTTTTCTTGCTATGAATGCGGCACCCATTAGCTTGATTCCTGTTTCTATTATAGCGAGTAATCTAATGTCTGAAGGAACTGTGCTTCTACCTAAAGTATAAACTGCCCTCTTTTGTCTTGGACCTACTGATGCAAGTTTAGACGTATTGATTATCTGTACTCTTCCTGTTTGCTTATCTACTGAAATCTCATTGTCATCTTCAGTAAGAGTCACCCAGCTTGGTGTGCCACCTGAAGCAACTTGATTGATTTCAAAAGTAGTGAGTGTACTAATTGGAATAAATTTAAGCCAAGTGATTGCATCGTGAGCAAACTTAGCATCGTGGTATTCTGGTGATTCACCTCCTTCTATCTCACTTGAAGAATAGAAACTTCCGTTATTATTATCGAATTTAGTATTAGTATCTGATTCAATTTGCTGTTCAACTGATTCTCCTATACGAGTAAGCTGAAGCAATTCAATTCCATTCTCTGCATCAACTTCTTTTGTTTTTAATTCATAATGATCTAAGAACTCTTGTATTGTAAATAATTTTAAGCTTGGTGATGTTGGAGACTCAACCAAATCAAGGAAGCCATTCATTCCAAAGCCACCTTTGAAACTACCTACATCTGCACCAGAATTATCTTTTATATTGATGGTAACTAACGCAGCAGGTATGGTAAACGAGAACTTCTGTTCAAATCCAGCATATAGTGAGAAGACAGAGACTTTATCTCCTACGTTCCATCCGTTTGAGAAATCAACTGTGCTTCCTAAGTTAAAGATTAACTTGCCATCGGCAACAGTAGTCTTAATAACTGATTGATTAGTGTTTTCATTTCTACAAGTGGCATTTAGATTTGCTGTTGCTACACCTGACACTCGTATAGTCAGTCCTATTTGTAAAGGTGTACTTGCAATTTTTAATCACTCCTTAAATGTTGGTTTCTTCCAAAATATTTTTCTTGTGGATTTTCCATTATTCTTACTTTGTTATGCAGGGTATGATGGAATCTTTCTGGTAATAAAGTTAAATTCTCAATTCTATTATCTGTTTTAATTCCATTGTTGTGATGTATAACGAAACCTTTTGGAATAGGCATCTGATTCTCCTGTATCCAAATATATCTATGTTCTTTAATTTTGGAGCCATTGATACATCTTCTAAAGTATCCATCACCTTTATGTAGAAATCTTCCGCCTTTCCAATAAGGATGTTTGTCCCCAGATTGATAATGCTGCCTTCTTTTAATATTATTTTCCTTCAATATTCTCATTACAGGAGTGACTGAACAATTAAACTTCTTAGAAATCTCATCTAAATTCATCCCTTCTTGATATAAAGTTACAACTAACTCCGTATTTAAATCTATTTTATTTGAAGGAATAAATGAGGCCATTCTTCATTTTTACTTTTTGTATTTGTCGTATTTTCCTAAGAGTGCTTTGCTTATTGCAGTATTGAGCATCTTGATTGCTCTTATCTTCTGACCGCCTTTCCAGTAATGGTTTACTAATCCAAGGAATCCTGCTCCAAATCCAAATACAGCAAGTATTTTTACTGCAAGACTAAATACCTTATCAAATAGAGTGTCTACTTCATCTTCATCTACAGAAGGAACTGGGTCTGCAACAGGTGTTGGGTCTGGTGTAGTCGTTGGTATTGGTTGAGGTACTGAGACGGGAGTTGGTGTAGGTATTGGTGTTGGGTCTACAGGTTCAACTACATCTGTTTCCTCTTCCTCTTCTTCAACTGGTTCTGCTGGAACAAATAGAGTATCTCCGAAAGTAATCAAAGCTTCTGGTCTTTCCTCTGGAACTATAACTTTGAAGTTATCTTTGTCCTCTACTGCGTTCTCTGGGTCTTTAAAGATAATTCCAAGGTAATCCATGAAGTTTTCATCTTTAGTTGCATAAGAGATTCCTTTGTAAAGTATGTCTGCTAAGTCAAGTAAAATAGTCAAATCTTTGATTTTAACAGAACCCATCTCAAGATAGATTCCACTGTCTCCTATCTCTACTTTGTCTGTTGTGATAAGGATTTTATCTTCATCGTAGATTCCATCTTCGTTGATATAAAGTCTGTCGTAATCAGTTGATTCGTGATTGAAGACTCCATCTTCTCCTCTAACATACAGGTATCCATCTTTTACTTTAAAAGAAATTTCATTCATATCTACATCAGTTACAGAATCAAATCTAACATTAACATAGCCATTTGGTAAAACGATACTATCTCCTACTCCTAACGCATGATAGTCGTCATCTTCGTCTACTCCAAGATAGCTTTCTTTGCTTATTATTCCAATGTATTGAGAGTCTCCAAGTGATATAACCCATTCATATTCTTCTGAATCTTTAATGAATAATTCAAAGTCATCTCCGTTTTTGATTACTACATCCGTTTCCAATCCAATGACTAACTCAACGTAACTGCCTGGACCTTCATAGTTTTTATAAAGTATGCTTTCTACAAGAACACTTAATCCATTGATTTCCCTGTCATTTCCATCAATTACTATTTCGCTTGTTCCATCTACTTCAATTAAAACAGAATCTTCGCCAATGGTAACTACAGTAACCTCGTGTTCAAGGACTTTAAAAGAATCACCCTCTTTTTTGAAATAGTCTTCTCCACTTCTTAAGACAAATTCGTCTTCATAAGCTTCTATTATCTTAACATCTTTACCTAAGAAAGTTATCTCAAGCGGCTCTTCTAAATGAATATCGTCTATAGGAATCATATCATCGAATACATATCTGTATTCCAAAGCTCCTTCTTGAACAACTAAGTAAGACTCTAATCCGAAGTCTTCATCATCTAAAGATGTCTGTATTATTCCTTTGAAGTAAATCTCTTCATGGACTTCGTACTCTTCTCCATCGTATTTAATCTCTGAATCAATTAATTTAGAGAGTTTGTTGTCATCTAATCTGACTTCAATTGGAACTCCGTAGTAAACATCTACTGAAGCAGAACTTCCAGAAGAACTAACTTTAGTTTCAGGTTCAACTTCTGGTTCTGGCTCAGGTTCTGCAAGACAATCATCTGGGTCACTTACTTGACTTCCATCTGGGCATACATATATTTGTGGCGGCGGTGGAGAAGTTGTTTCTATGTTTATTGTAAATTCATAAGGTGTGTTTTCTGGGACATAGAATTGTAGTGTTCCTTCATCTCCAAATCCCCTTACTCTTACTTCGATTATATCTCCTGGGAAACCTATAGGTGGAACTGGTGCTAAAGCTCCTTGTGATAAATAGCTTAAATCAAATGCGAATCCGTTTACTTGAGTAATCAATGAGTTTATCGTATCTCCAGATATAACTTCTCCTGTTCTAAGATTCTCTACTTCTATTATGTAACCTGCTGTTCCAGCTCCATTTATCTCAAAATAACCTCTCATAGGTTTTGGTACTGGTGGTGCTGCCATAGCTGCAGGTAATAATAACATTAATATGGTTAATATAGTTAGTAGTTGTTTCATTTGATACCTCACGCTTTTGTCCAATTTGTATATATTTGGGTTCCGTTCCACGTCATATTAAATCCTGATGCTAACCATGCCGTTTCCATACATGTTGGATTTTCTGTTCTGTCTAAACATGGTTGCAGGAATGTTGCATTAGCCCATGTAAAATTAAATACATGATTTACATAATCTTGTAGGGTATTATTATATCCTGCAAAGTAAGATACATTGAATGGTCCAAAATCTATACCAGCACTTCCACCATTGAAATCGCTTGAACTTTGATTGATGAATGATGGGAACTGTCTGCTTGTGTTCATAAAGCTTTCTGTTAAGTTTCCAAAGTTATAGAATCCAGGTAATGCAATGAAGTTATTTCCTTCAGATAAATTAAAGTTATAATGTCCTTGATTGCTTATGTTCCTAAACCAAGTGGAATTGGTATTTTCAAATAAGTGAGCTACGTGGTAATCTGTATCCCTTCCCATTATTACATTATCGTTTGTAG